>Ga0207797_1001300_pt1 | contig 18161 bp, 18 predicted proteins | sample PRCRCaboRojoPR_6_FD_187275 | JGI IMG/M metagenome (GOLD analysis project Ga0207797, IMG submission 187275) | Marine sediment microbial community from Cabo Rojo, Puerto Rico - PR CR 10% Liquid 1 (SPAdes) | ecosystem: Environmental > Aquatic > Marine > Coastal > Sediment | place: Cabo Rojo, Puerto...
CCCATTCACGCTGATCCCCCAGAACTTACCCAGCAGCGGGTATTGGATAAACCCTATGTGACGGGGATCAAGGCCATCGACCTGCTCACGCCTTACCCGCAGGGAGGGAAGATCGGCCTCTTTGGCGGCGCCGGGGTGGGGAAGACCTTGCTGATGATCGAGCTCATGCGCCAAACCATTCAGGAGCATTCCGGGATCGCGCTCTTCGCAGGAGTGGGTGAGCGCATCCGGGAGGGGAATGAACTCTGGCTGGAAATGCGGGAATCGGGCGTGATCGATGACACCATCCTGGTCTTTGGGCAGATGAATGAACCTCCCGGGGCCCGGCTGCGCGTACCGCTCACGGCTCTGACCATGGCGGAGTATTTCCGTGATTACGAGCAACGGCCGGTGCTGCTGTTTATCGACAACATTTTTCGCTATATCCAGGCCGGACAGGAAGTTTCTGCCCTGCTGGGGCGCCTGCCCAGTGCGGTAGGCTATCAGCCTACCCTGGACAGCGAGATGGGCGAGCTCCAGGAGCGGATCGCTACGACCAGCCAGGGGAGCATCACCTCAGTTCAGGCAGTCTATGTGCCCGCTGATGACCTCACGGATCCGGCTGTTGTGGCTACCTTCGCTCACCTGGACTCTTCTACGGTGCTTTCCCGGCGGCAGGCCAGCCAGGGATTTTATCCGGCTATTGATCCACTGCAGTCCAAGAGTTCTCTGCTCGCTCCCCAGGCAGTGGGAAGGGAACACTATCGGATTGCCAGTGAGGTCCGCTCCCTGCTGGCTCGCTATGAGCAGCTCCAGGATGTGATCGCCATTTTAGGTATGGAGGAACTCAGCGAGGAGGACCGCCAGGCGGTGGTCCGGGCCCGGCGCATTCAGCGTTTTCTGACCCAGCCTTTCTTTGTCTCTGAGCCTTTCACCGACATTCCCGGTGTGTATGTTACCCTCGAGGAAACGCTCCGTGGATTCCGGGAGATTCTGGACGGCCGGCATGACCACCTCCCGGAACAGGCTTTTTATATGGTGGGCACGATTGACGACGCTGTCAAAAAAGCCCATCAGCTGGAAGCCGGGGAAAGGGAGCAGATCTCATGAAGCTGCTTGTCCTCACGCCGGAGGAAACCCTTTTGGAGGCCGAAAAAACTGCCAAAGTACGTCTGGTGCTGGCGGACGGGGGTAGTATCGGCATTCATCCCGGACATCATCCTTTGCTGGCAGAAACCAGGGAGGGGCCGGTAGAATACGGGGAAGAACGATACACGGAAGCTGTTCCCGTGCGCGCCGGCATCCTGCATGTGGAGGCGGATCAGGTGACTATTTATACCAGTGGGTGGGCCGCGGAAGCCAGAGACGCGCCATCCGACAAATCGGGTCCACTGGAAGAAGCTCTGCAAGACCTGGAGCAGGATCTGGAAGGAGAGGAGTAAGGACGTGAAGACCCAGCAGGATCACCGACCTGAAAAGATCATGCCCGCTTTGCTCCGGGAGGGCTCCAGGGTGCTTGCCATCGGCTGGGACCTGGCTGTACCCATCTTCGGCGGCGTGCTGTCCGGTCATTTTCTGGATCAACGGCTGGGTACGAGGTACACGTTTACTCTCGGCCTGCTGGTGCTGGGAGTGGTGATTGGATATTTCAACCTCTCCCGCCTGATCTTGCGTTTGGATCAGCAGGATCAACAGCAGAAGCAGGAGAAGCAGGGGAGGGAAGAGGTATGAGCTGGCACTGGCTGCTGTATGGGACGGGGACGGGGTTGGTGATTTGGCTTTCCCAGCGGGTTTTGGTCAGAAGACTCTATCCGGAACGGGTTAAGGCAGCCAAGAGGTGGGTAGCCCTGAGTGCGGCGTTGCGCTGGATTCTCAGCGCGGCTGTGCTGGCATTGGCCCTCCAGGAGGGGATTGGCAGCGGGCTTTCTGCCTTTGGCGGATTGATGTCCGCCCCCTGGCTGGGAATTCTCAGCCTGACCATGTTTCCTCTGCCGGACGACGATGGAATTTTGAGGAGGACATAACCTATGCAGGATGTATTTCCAGAAGTAGTTTTTACCATCTGGGGGATTCCGGTGCGGGACACCGTCATTTCCACCTGGGTGATGATGGCCCTGGTTGTCGGGGTCACCCTGATTGTACGGCGTCTGAAACCCACTGCGCTGGAGATGGTGGTGGATTTTCTGACTGATTTTATCAGTGAAATCATGCGCCGCCCCGCAGATCCCTTTCTGCCGCTGCTGGGTTCCCTGGCGGTGTTCATTGGTGCGGCCAACGTGATCGGGCTGGTACCTTTCCTGAAATCCCCCACCAGCGACATTAACGTCCCGATTGCCCTGTCCCTGGTGGTCTTTGTGGCCGTTCACGTTTACGGAGTGAAATTGATGGGTTTTTGGCCGTATCTGAAAAACCTGGCTTCACCGGTTTTCCTGCTGCCCCTGGAGATGATCAGCCAGGTCAGCCGGACGATCTCACTCAGCATACGGCTTTTCGGCAATGTGTTCAGCGCGGAAATTATTATCGCGATTATATTTGCCATGGTGCCGCTGATTGCCCCGCTGCCTTTACAGGGGTTCAGCATTTTTACCGGACTCTTGCAGGCGTACCTTTTTACCGCCCTGGCAGCGGTCTATATCGCGGGCGGCCTCCCTGTCAAACCTGCACAGGCAGCGCAGGAGGAGGAAGCAGAAAAGGCAGAACCTGTCAATCAAGAATTGAAAACAATAAGGAAGGAGTAGAGGTATGACTGAAATGGATCCTGGAACATTGATTACCCTCGTGACCATTATCATTTCTGGCCTGGGGATGGTGATTGGCGCGATCACCCCGGCTATTGTCGAAGGAAGAGCGGTTGAAAAAGCGCTGGACAGTATCGCCCGCCAACCTGATTCAGCCGGCGATCTGCGCACCACGCTCTTGATCGCCATGGCGCTGCTGGAGTCCACTGCCATTTATGTCCTGCTGGTGCAGTTGATTTTGCTGTTTGCCAACCCACTGCTGGACCGATTCTTCTAGTCAAGGAGACAGGATGCTGAACTTGAACATTCCGACTATTGTATGGGAGGTTATCAATTTCCTCATCCTGACCGGCTTGCTTTACTTCCTGCTCTTCAAGCCGGTTCAACGCCGGGTCAACCAGCGGGCGAAGGAAAAACAGCAGCAGAAAGAGGAACTTAACCGGCAGCTGGCCCAGGTGGAGGACTTGCGGAATGAGCTGGATGAACGCCTGGAGAACGTGGATGAGCAGGTTGAGGACATTCTCAGCGAGGCCCGGGAACGCATGAAAGAGATCCGGCGGAGCACGGTTGACAACGCCCGCCAGGAGGCCGAGCAGATACTGAAGGCGGCTTCCCTGGAAGCCGTCCAACTGCAGGAAAAAGCGGTCAAGGATCACATGGATGAGGTGTTGGATGTCATCCGGGAAGTCAGTCAGCGAGTGATCCGCGAAACCGCCACGGACAAAGTCCACGACCAGCTGGTTCAGGATTTGAATGACCGCATCTGGCAGCTGGGATCCGGGGAGATGGATCAGGTGGAGGCTATCCGGCGCTCCCTGGATGAGCGGTCTCCCACGGTGTTTGTGGAATCTGCGCGTCCGCTGAAAGATGGGCAGGTCAAAGAACTTCGCGAAACGCTGAGCGCTTTGATTGATCAGGAAGTGGACCTTGAGACCGAGACAGAACCTGAATTGATCAGCGGCCTGCGGGTACGGGTAGGCGACACCCTGATCAACAGCACCCTGGCAGCTAAACTGGATAAGATCCTAGATCGGGCTTCGGAATCGATCCGGGAAAAGATGAACCATGTCTGACCGGGAGCACAAATTGGCACCGGAAGCTTTTAAAGCCTTCCGGGCTTCCATACAGGAAGAGGTGGAACGGCTGGAAGAGCAGTCTGAAACGCTGGTTAAGGATCTGGGCAAAGGACAACCCGAGTCAAGCACCCCCCGGAGCCCGTTCCGGCAGATCCTGGACGCGGTCCGGGAGGCGAGTTCAAGCTTTGAAAGCGGTGTGCATTTGCAGGATTATCGATCTGGGAGAAGATGGACCATGTCAGATCAGGAGTTCAAAACAGCACGGGAAGCTTTTCAGGCCTTCCGGGCTTCCATCCAGGAAGAGGTGGAGCGGCTGGAAGAGCAGTCTGAAATGCTGATTGAGGATCTGGAGGAAGAACAGCCCGAGTCTCCCACTGTCCAGAGCCCGCTCAAGCTGCTTATTGACGCGGTCCGGGAGACCAGTTCGAGCTTTGAAAGCAGGGTGCATTTTGAGGATATCGGGACGGTACGGCATATCGGTGACGGTGTGGCCACCCTGACCGGGTTGCCCCGGGCCCACACTGAGGATATGGTGGTCTTCCCGACCGGGGTCCGCGGCCTGGTTTTCAGCCTGGAGCCGCAACAGCTGGATGTGATATTACTCGGTTCTGATCAGGGTATCCGCGGCGGAGATGTGGTTCGGGCCAGCGGAGAAAGGCTCCGGATTCCCGTGGGCCCCAATTTACTGGGCCGGGTGGTCAATCCGCTGGGCGAACCGCAGGACGGCGGCCCTGTCCCTGAGCCTTCTGACCTGCGTCTTTTGGAGCGAAAAGCGCCGGGCATTACCACCAGAACGCCCATCAAGGAACCGCTCCACACCGGCTGGAAGGTGATCGATGCTCTGTTTCCCATCGGGCGGGGGCAGCGTGAGCTGATCCTGGGCGACCGCCAGACCGGGAAGACCACTATGGCGGTGGATGCTATCCTGCAGCAGAAGGAGAGCAACGTAGCCTGCGTTTATGTCGCTATCGGGCAGAAACAATCTTCTACCCTGAACGTGATCGAACGCCTTCGGGCGACCGGAGCCCTGGAGTACACCACTGTGGTTATTGCGACCCCGGATCAACCCCCCGCTCTGCGCTATCTGGCGCCGTACGCCGGCTGCGCTATGGCGGAGTATTTAATGGATAATGAACGGGATGTGCTGATTATTTATGACGATCTGACCAAGCATGCTAACGCGTACCGGGAATTGAGCTTATTGCTGCGCCGCCCACCCGGGAGGGAGGCTTATCCGGGGGATGTCTTTTACCTGCACTCCCGCCTTCTGGAACGGGCTGGCAAACTGGATCAGGATCACGGAGGAGGGTCGATGACAGCGCTTCCGGTGATCGAAACCCAACGGGGGAATCTTTCCGCATACATCCCCACCAACTTGATCTCGATCACCGACGGCCAGATCGTGCTCGATGCGGATTTATTTAATCAAGACATAAAACCGGCGGTAGATGTGGGCCTCTCTGTTTCCCGGGTGGGAGGAGCAGCTCAGACCGAAGCCATGAAAGCTGTTTCAGGAGAGCTGCGCTTGCAGCTTTCCCAGTTTGAGGAGGTGGCCCGGTTTACCCGCCTAGGCACCGAGGTGGATGAAGCCACCCGCCAGCAGATTGAACGGGGCACCCAGCTGCAGGCGGTGTTGACTCAGCCGCCCCACGAACCGATGGCCCTCAGTGACCAGGTGGTGCTTTTCTATGCTGTGCAGCAGGGAATGATGAAGGACCTTCCGGTGCAGGAAGTCTCAGCCTTTGAGGACCGACTGCTGAGTTTCTTCTGGAGCGAATATGAAGAGATCATGGAGGAAATAGAGCTGCAAAAGGACCTCTCAAAGGAAATGCGGGACCGCCTGGATGAGGCGCTGGAGGAATTTTTACGCTCAGAAGCGGAAAGGAGCGCTGGCCCATGATGAAAATGGTGATGGCTGTGGTTCCTCGGGACCACAGTGAAGAGCTGCTGCAGGCCCTGGTGGATGCTGGCCACTCGGCGACCTTTACTGAAAGCCGGGGCGGCATGCTCCGTCAGTCCCAAGAGATGATTTTTATCGTGGTGGAAGAAGACCAGGTGGATGGTGTGCTGGAAATCCTCCACGGTGGGGAAGAAGGGCAGGAAGCCCTTACTGCAGAGGCTGAGGAGATCAGGAAAGGTGGACGGGTGATCTTTGTCTGGGATATCGACCGAGTGGAGACCAGCTGAGAGATGAAAGGTTCGGGTCGGGCTGAGGAGCGGTTGGAAAATATTCAGTCGGTAGAGCCGATCTTGAACGCTCTGCGCACGGTGTCCCAGGCCAGCATGCAGACTGCCCGTCGCAAGCTAGGGGGAGCAGCCCGCTATGGACGCGAGATTTTGGAGCTGGCTTCCTGGCTGCCGGGCGAAGCTCCGGGACGAATGCAAGCGGGGGCTCGGCGGCGGACGCTGCTGGTTGTCCTGGGAAGCGATCGAGGACTGTGCGGTACCTTCAACACCGATCTGGTGGAGGCCCTGTCTGGTCTGTTGGCGCAGATGGATGAAGAGAGGCGTGAGGCATTGGTCTGGGTCCTGGGACATCGGCTCAAATCCTCTTTGGACCGGGAGGAGATCCTGGTCGATCACGCCGAGGGTTTTGCGGAGAGTACAGTCCCTGATTTTCAGCGCGCCCTCCAGCTGGCCGAAAGCATCCAGGCCGGCTTCAAAGAGGGCCGCTTTGACCGGGTTTTAATAATCTTGAATAAGCGGCTGCAAGCAGAACGGACGCGGTCGGAGGTAGAGCAGCTGCTGCCGATGAAGATGAAGGATAAACAGGGGAAAGCGGAACGCTGGCCGCCGCCCATCCTGGAAACCGATCCGGAGGAGCTGCGGGAGCGGATCCGGAAGCAGGCCCTGGAAGTCAACCTCTACCGTTTTTTGCTGACATCTTCAGCCGCGGAACACGCTGCCCGTTTTCATCTCCTGGAAAATGCGTCCCAGAACATGGAACGCTTGACTGAAGAACTGGAAATGGAAGTCCAGCTGGCACGCCAGCAGGCAATCACCACCGAGATGATGGACCTGATCGCCGCCGCGGGCTTGATAAAAACCTGATTTTATTGTCCCTTGGTCTTCTATGCTGGGTTTTTTGAACCTCTGAGGACTGCGGGCTGCATCAGCTGGTGTCTCCGTTGTCATAAATCAGCTTACCGCCAGCGATCGCATCTCCTAACTTATCACCCCATCAGGCTTGTCCTGGTGGGGTCGAAAAAAAGGGTAAGTTGTAGTAGGATGAATGTTTCATTTATGTGCCCATGCTGATTAGCGGAACGCTAATGTTATAACCACCATGTCATCCAATATCAATTAGTCTCAAAGGAGTATGGAGATGGATTTTCGATACACTGCGGAACAGGAGCTCTTTAGAGATACCTTGCGAAAGTTTTGTGCTGAAAACATTGAACCTATCTCGCGAGAGATAGACGAAAAAGAAGACGGCATTCCAGATGAAGTTATTAAAGGCTTAGCAGCCCAGGGCGTTTTTGGGTTGACCATACCCGAGCAATATGGCGGCACCGCTCCGGAAGGAGAGGAATTAACCTATGCCAACATTGCCATTCATGAAATTGCCCGGGCCGAGATGAGCATGGCTGTCCCCGTATATACTCTGCTTTGCATAGGGTGGGGATTATTGATTGCCAAGTACGGCACGGAGCAGTTGAAGCAGGAAGTTCTGCCCAAAGTTGCGGCAGGTGATTATTTCGTGGGCATCAGCACGACGGAGCCAGGGGGAGGATCAGATATCGCAAACATCCGGACCTCCGGTGAGTTTAAGGATGGCAAGATCGTCATCAATGGTGAAAAAGTGTATATCAGCGGTGTCCTGGAGGCTTATGAACAGCGTGATGGCGGTCATATTACCCTGGTCCGCACCGACCCGGAGGCGGGTCACAAAGGTTTCACCTTCGTGTTTATTCCTGCGGGTTTGCCGGGCGTGACTTATACCACCTTCGATGATATGGGCAGGATGGCGCTCTCCACGGGCGGCTTTACCTATCAGGACGTAGAAGTCCCCGAATACTGCATTCTTGGAGAACCCAATCGGGGATTTTATGTCAATATGGAAGGCTTCAACCTGGCCCGCATCCTGGTTGCTTCGGCCTGTGTGGGTATGGCTGAAAGGGCTCTGGAGATTTCCCGGGAGTATGTCTCCCAGCGCAATATGTTTGGGAAACCGCTGGCCAAATATGAGGGCATTTCATTTGAAATCGCCGAGGATCACGGCAAGCTGGAACAAATCAAACTCTACCTGCAATATGCTGCCTGGGCGGCCGATATGACCTACAAAGAGCCTGATTTTATGACCCCCCGCCAGCTCAGCCGGATTGTTTCGATCTGCAAGATGGACGCGCCAATTCTGGCCGCCGATATCGCCCGCCATACCATGATGCATCACGGGGCATTTGGCTTCACAAAGGATTGTCCCATCGAGCGGGGATTGCGCGGCGTGATGTCGTACGTTGTCGGAGCGGAGGGAGGTCATAATATCCAGAAATTGATCATTGCCCGCGAATATATCGGCGACGTTGCTGTTCCCTACCGGTGAAACGTGACAGTTTCCCAGGGGAGAGCGTGCATCACTGTTTTGAGTTACCTGAAGAAGGCTTGTTACTATGGATAAGGTAGAAGTCGTCATCGTCGGTGCTGGCCTGGCGGGGCTATCAGCTGCCTATGTTCTCGCGGAAGCGGGGGTTGAAGTGCTGGTTGTCGAACGCGGAGATTTTCCCGGAAGCAAAAATGTCTCCGGGGGCCGCCTTTACCTGGAGCCGGTCCGGGCTTATTTACCCGAGCTGTTCGACGAGGCACCCTTTGAACGCCAGGTCGTGAAGGAACGCCTGACCATGTTGACGCCCGAGAGTTCCGTGACGGTGGAGCTGGCCAGCGATCATTTTAGAGGCAGCCCGGCGAACAGTGTGACAGTGCTGCGGGCTAAGTTTGATCAGTGGCTGGCTGAAAAAGCCAGTGAGAAAGGAGCTTTTATCATCCCGGGATACAAAGTGGATGATGTCTGGATGGAAGAGGGTCGAGTGGCGGGCATCCGCTCCAATGAAGACATTTTGCAGGCCGACGTGGTGATTGCTGCGGATGGTGTCCTTTCGTTTATCGCTGAAAAGGTCGGGATGAGAGAACGCCATCAGCCCCGCAATGTAGCCCTTGGTGTGAAAGAGATCATTGAACTGCCCGAAGAAAGGATCCGGGACCTTTTCGGCCTGAAGGCTGGTGAAGGGGCGGCCCAGCTGTTCTTTGGCTCCATAACAGAGGGCATGATGGGTGGCGGATTCCTGTACACGAATCAAACCAGCCTTTCGCTGGGAATGGTCCTCAGCATACATGACCTGATGCGAAAACATCCCCCAATAAGCCCGCATGATTTGTTTGAGTTGTTTAAAAATCGTCCTGAAATTGAGGTTTTGATTTCGAGCGGGCATTCCGTTGAATACTCTGCACATGATGTTCCCGAAGGTGGGTTGAAGGCAATACCCAGGTTGTATGCCGATGGTTTACTCGTCGCAGGAGATGCGGCTGGCCTTTGCCTGAATCAGGGGATCACGCTGAGAGGGATGGATATGGCCATCGTATCCGGCGTCCTGGCAGCGCGCGCTATTTTGGATGCCAGGCAAAGAAAGGACTTTACGGCTGAAAGCCTGGGGATCTATGAAAAGAACTTGAAAGAAAGTTCGATCTATCAAGATCTTTCGACCTTCCAACATATGCCGGAGATTTTATCCAACCCCCGACTTTTCGAGAAATATCCCGAAGTGGCCAGCGATCTGCTGCTGGAAATTTTCAGGGTGGATGCTCAGCCCAAACAAAAGATATCGCGTACGGTTTTAGGAACAATTTCCAGGGAGTTGCTCAAGGTAGATGTGCTTAGAGACTTATGGCACATGAGAAAAATATGATCTTTCTGCCTTGTGCTTATGTGAAGGTTTTGTTTCCGTATCAGGAGGTTTAGGTTGAATATTGAGGCAAAGTTAGGCCTGGATGTTTTTCAAATAGATAGCGAGCAATCCCATATCCTGATTGACCAGGAGGTCTGTCAGAGCCGCTGCACAATTCGATATTGTTTGCATGTCTGTCCTGCGGACCTTTACGATCTCGATGAAAATGGGGAGATGACGGTGGATTATGAGGGTTGTCTGGAGTGCGGCACCTGTTTTATCGCCTGTCTGGAGGAGGCCCTTGAGTGGCATTATCCTCGAGCCGGTTACGGCGTGCAGTACCGTTTTGGATGAGAACAAAGGAATGTGAAGATGCACATTGTCGTATGTATGAAACAAGTATTGGACCTGGAAAAAATCCGCATCAAACCGGATACACATGAACCAGTCCTTGAAGGCGTTCCTGTCTGCCTTGGTGATTTTGAAAAGAACGCCTTAGAACAGGCGGTGCGGATCAAGGAATCGCTGGATGATGTCACCGTGACTGTTGTTTCCGTCGGGTCTCCAAAACTCAACAAAACCATTATGGAGGCTTTGGCGATGGGAGCAGACGAAGCCGTCATCCTGGTTGACCCGCATGTTAAGGGGTCAGACGCCATGGGCTCAGCGATTGTTCTTGCCAATATGATTCAGAAGATAGGTGACTGTGACCTGATCTTATTGGGTGAAGGGTCAACCGATGAATACAGCGGCCAGGTGCCTTCCAGGTTGGCTGAGATCCTGGGTCTCCCCCAGGTGACTTATGCCAGGGAATTAGAAGTGCTTGATAATCGAATCCGTGCGGTCCGCGATCTGGAAGATATGCTGGAATCCGTTGAGGTGGAGCTGCCTGCCCTGGTCAGCGTGACGCAGGAAATCAATCAGCCTCGTCTGCCGCCATTGACAGCTATCCTGAAGGCAGGCAAAAAACCGCTTCACGTCTGGAGCCTTGAAGACATTGCCGCATCTGCGGAAGAGGCAGGAGCTGAAGCAGCTGCCTTCGAGGAGTTGAGCAATCTGGCCCCGGCGAAGCCGCGCAAAGAAATCATCTTTGATGAAGATATCGACAGCTCCGTAACCCAGGCACTTGAGGCTTTGGAGCAGGAAGGAGTGTTGGATTAATGAGTGGAGTATTGGTTTATTCAGAACGGCCGCCCCTGGCCCTTCAGAACTTAACTTTTGCGGCCTCCCTTGGCTATCCCGCAGCCGTGGCTGTTTTTAATCCGGAAGGTGAAACCTGGTCCGAGCAGTATTTCAAGCACGGCGCTCAGCGCGTCTACTGCATGGATGACCCGTCTCTGTCTGGCCTTCAGGCCGACGTTGTATCGGAAGCTCTTTATCAGATTGCTGACCTTGCAGAAGCAGAGATCGTTCTGGTTAGTTCAACCTTGCGAGGCCGCGAGGTGGCTGGACGGCTGGCTCAAAAACTGCATGCGGGATGCATTACGGATGCCGCCAAACTGCGATCTGAAGAGGGGCAATTGATCGCCACCCGGTATTCCTTAGGCGGGAAGACGCTCTCGGAGCAGGTCCTCACCTCGGGCAGAAAGGTCATCGCGGTCAACCCCAATGCTTTTCAGGCTGAACCATTGGCGTCGAAAGAAAATGGGGAGGTCGTCGAAGTGGCGCCACAGGCGGCAGCTTCTCCGGTCAGGATAATCGAACAAAAACCAAAGCCTGATACCGGGGTAGATATCGAATCAGCCGATGTCGTGGTTTGTGTTGGTCGCGGCCTGGAGAGCGAGGAAGACCTGGATATGATTCAGGAGTTTGCTGATATTGTAGACGGGGTTGTTGCCTGCACCCGCCCCATCTCTCATGATCGACATTGGCTTCCTGAAGAAAGGATGGTCGGTATCTCGGGCAAGAAGATCAGCCCCAGTCTTTACTTTGGCATAGGGGTGTCCGGACAGATTCAACAAATGGCCGCAGTGCTGGATGCCAAAGTGATCGTGGCGATTAATAATGACCGCAACGCGCCCATTTTCCAGAACGCTGACTACGGAATCGTGGGGGATCTGTACCAGGTGATTCCAAAGTTGACGGCAGAGTTAAGCCGCTGAAAGGAACCTTGTCATTTACGGGTCGAAGAGTCAAATCTTATAGACCGATTTATGCTTGAGTGAGATCAGGACCATTTTTTGGGTTGACGACCAGGAGTGAACGGTTGATATCCTGGATGATCTTTTTGGCGATGTTGTCCAGTAAAAGAGCCCGGCCTTTACCCGGTTGGTGAGCGCCAATAACAACCAGGTCGTATTCACCTTCTCTGGCCTCAGCGAGAATTTCATCCACGACCAGACCGTGGCGCACTTTGGGCTGGGTAATCAATCCCGCCCTCCGTAATCTTTTGATATCTTTCTGAAGCAGCCTTCCTTCCGGTTTCTTTTCGTCAATCAGCTTTTCAGCTTCTGATCTCAAATCTTTGCCTGGGATCCCGGGCCTGGCAACAATTTGCGACATGACATGAAGGACGGTGACCTCCTGTTCCGCGCCCTGGGCATCGAATAAACTGATCACAAAGTCAAGCATTCCCCGCGTCTTTTCTGACCCGCTGTCACACAACAAGATCCTCCGGACAGGCCTGGGGAAATCTTTGAGGATCAAAACGGAGCACGGTGCATGATCTACGATGTGGATGATTGGATCAGTTCCCACAAAAGGCAGGAGATGAGAGGGCCTTTTATAGTGTAAAAGCATCAGGTCATATCCATTGTCCTTTAACTCCTGCTTGACCTGATCCGCAAACTTCCCCTTCCTTTTATTATGTTTCAAGTCGAGGCCTTCCAGCTTCGAACGCGCTTCCCTGAAGAGATCATCTGCATCCTGATCAGTTTCCCGGTCTCCCTTTTTGCTGGTTGTCAGCAGAGTAACTTTTACCCCCGTTTGAGGTTGGATCATGCGCAAAAAGTTGGAGATTTGGTCTATTTGGGATCGTTCCTGAAGGGTGGCGAGCAGTTTCAAGGTGAATCCTCCTGTGGAGTTATAACAGGACCAGAAGAATCGGGATAAAGAAGATGGCGCCCATGAAAAGAGCAATGTTGATGTTACTCTCCGTAATCTTGTTCACAAACCTGAGTATGCTGTGCTGGTAGGGGGAATAGAAAAAGGCCAGAATTAGAAAAGAGACCAGGGTGACGGAGAGCATTTCCACCAGGACGATGGTGAACGCATGGGGATTATCCAACAGCACAGCTGCAAATAAAGTGTCGATGAATGTGGTGATATTGGCGCCCATGATATAGGGAAATACGTTTTCCCGGCGCACAAAACCGCGGTTGCTGAGGGGGACGAGGATACCAAGGGAGATGCTCACAGACATGGAGATCAGCGTCACCAGCGCTCCTACGGCAAACATCACGATGGGGCGGTACACCAGGCGGGAGGTCCACCCTATATTGCTTTCTTTGATGGCCATCTGGGGCAGGCATTTATCAAAGAGTGTGAAACTGAGGTAGATGACACCAATTCCTACTAGAAATACAGCCCATTGGGGCAAGAGGCGGACGATGAACTGGCTTACAGGTCCCGCTAATAGGTCCGTGACGGAGGTAAGAATCGCCCCCCGTTGAAGCTGGACCCGATCGAGCCACCCAGTTCCCAGGATACCAAATCCCAAAAAGAAGGCAGGGATATACGTGGTCGCTGTGATCAGCAGAGATAATAACCCCATCCCCAGGCTGTTGGCTTGATCCCGGCCTCGAAGAACATACAGAAAACCGATAAAAAGGACGATGAAGCTGGCTCCCAGGCGGCTGCCGGTGATCATGGCAAACGCTCCCAGCTCACTGACTATCCCGCCATCAAGGAAAGCCAGCGCTGCCGCCGCCACCGGTGATCCGCTCATGATTATATAGGCGAAGAGCCAGCCGAACCCCAGGCTCCGCGCCACTGTAGTGACATTGAAAACGGTCCTGATCAAAGGAGACAGGGATCGTGCTCCGTCTTTCATCAAAATGATGCCCAAGACGAATAAATATAAACTCAGGAAAAATAAACCGACCTTGTCCAGCCGAACTCTGGCCCACCATTTCTTTCTGGGTTGGGCAGCAGGCTGAGCCTCAAGATCGGAGGGTATTGTTTGTGAGGGCTCCCGCGTTTCAGTTGAGGAGGAGGACAGTTTCGATGTGTTGTTCAGTTTGTTGTGATCTACCTGTTCCATTACCTGCTCTCCCAAAACCAGAAGGGTGGACTCTTACCTCAGATCCATACGGGGCACAATGCCCCGAAAAGACGACCCTTTCGTCGAGGGGTTAAAGGGTTTGGCTTTTCCGGTTTTGATTATGATTCACTGTCAGGAGTTTCTGTTCCGGGTGTGTTTTCCTCAGCAGGAGACACCAGCACTTTGTCTACCCGGTTTTGATCCATGTCCACTACCTCAAAATGAAAACCGCGCCACTCAAAGGAATCTGAGGAGGTTGGTATGTTCCCAATGCGCGTGACAACGAAACCCGCCAACCTATGATAATCCCCTTCCTCGTCATGAGGTAGATCCGGGATAGATAACAACTTTGCCACATCTTCAACAGGCATCATGCCAGACAACAGCCATGTCCCATCGTCGCGCTGAATGGCTAAAGGCTCCTCATCCTCTTTGTAGGCCGAGACATCACCCACCATCGCTTCCAATACGTCGTGCATGGTGACCAGCCCTTCCACAGCGCCGTATTCGTCAAGGACAACCCCGATATGTGTGTGATGTTTCTTGAACAGTTCCAGGACATGTAAAACTGGCATACTGTCCACAACGAACACAGGTTTGAAGATGATGGACTCAAGATCGAATGCACCGCCTTTCTCACTGGTAATGACCCGGGAAAAAAGGTCTCGAACCCGAACAGCTCCCACTACATTGTCCAGACGTTTGCGGCATACAAGATATCTGGTCCTGCCTCCTTCAATCGCCTGGTGGAGGATTGTTTCCTCATCATCTTCAAGATCCAACCACCTGATTTTCGTATCCGGCGTCATGATGGCCTCTACCTTGAAATCGTCTAAACGGAGCGTGCGATCCACAATATCCTGCTCCATCTGTTTGATTACCCCGGCCTTTGTACCCCGCTCCATTAATATGCGGATTTCCTCTTCTGTCACCGGGAGTTCTTCAGTCATGCCCAAAGGCAACACTTTCACTATCGCATCTGTGGATGAACCCAAAAATGAAACGACAGGGTGAGCGAGCCGGGATAATAACTGCATGGGCTTGGCGACCCGAACCGCGATATCTTCTGAGGCGGACAGGGCAATGCGCTTGGGCACTAACTCTCCGATAACCAGGGTTATATAGGTTGTTCCGGCCACCACAATGATCACCCCGATGACATGTCCGTATGGCGCTAAAATAGGCACCGCTTCCAGTGCCGACTCGATTTTTCGGGCTAATGTTGTGCCGCCAAAAGCCCCTGCAAAGATTCCAATCAGGGTGATGCCGATTTGGATAGTCGACAGAAAGTTGTTTAGATTCTGTGTTGTTTCAAGGGCGGCTTTGGCGCCCCGCTCGCCTTTGCTGGCGCGCCCCTCCAGCTGGCTACCTCGCGCAGAGACTACAGCGATCTCAGCCATGGCAAAAAAACCATTCCCTATGGCGAGCAGTAATAAAATGAGTATCTCTGTGAATATTTCTGACATCAAACGCCGTCCTTATATTTTTCCATATAGAATTATCAAAAAACTAGTAATAGTATTGTGTTTCTCAATACTCGGCTTTCTCTATTGCCACTTTTATTCTCACATTGAATGATCCCCGGATAGGAAAAGATGGCTGACAGCACCCATGCACTCAAAGCATAACAAATGGCAGCCAGCACAACTAAGCCAGCGATCGAGAAGGGCAGGTTTCTTTCGGGATTTTGTCATTGCACAGAACGGGTATAGTTTCATGTCGATATCAAAGACCCCCACACCAACGGACGCCAGCACAATAGTCAATAAAATAAGGATCATCATATTTTAAACGCTGTAAGAGATCTTTGCTCCTGGTGATTCTGTTTCTGATCATAGTCACCTGTGATTATATGATAAAGCGATAGCATTGGGGGCAACTATATCACATTATGGCGCATGTGTTCTTCGCTTAGATGCAGTAATGTGCATGTCATGAGCATTAAAACATGATCCCACAGACAGGGTTGCCATGTAGTCAGAAGGAGATGTTTGAGAATGGCTTTCTCGGTCATCAGGGGCGGCAAGGCTTTGTGGGGAGGACGCTTTCAGAACGATCTCATGGCAATGTGGGCACACTCAAGGGCGAAGAACTGAGTGGTCTTCTCCGCAGCAGGAATGAAGATATAGTGTTTCAGAAGCCAATGTAAGCTGAGTTTCTACCATCTTACGCATGCATCAAGTGTATTTGTGGGTCTTTTTTATAGCAACTCTCCTGTACTATAGGATATCATGACATACGTGAAAATCACGGGAGTTGGGGGGTTTTTGTATAAATCTAATATACCGAGAGTGAAAACAAGCTGGTTTGGAGCATGTAACCGGTACGCTTGGGAGCATAAGTACGAGGCAATGTACCCCTATGTCCTGTTGAGGAAATCGGTAAAGCGGCAGCGGCCCGGCCCATAGACCATCAAGCAGGCGGGCTCCAGCGGGGCTTCTCGCTTCGCCCAGGGCTGCGCAGCACGAAGCCGTCGGGCTCTTCCGGATTTAATTGGCCAGGGCTTGCTGATGCAGCAAGAGGGGTTAGCGGGAATATATCTTCATATGTATATATACATATGTTGGATCTATTGCCCGTTTGGGACCAATTTGGTATTTTGTATATGTGATGTTGTGCTTGAAATTTGAATCCAAAATTCATAGAAAAGGATTATGCCTCAAGTTTCATCATCACCAGGATTGTTGAAACACCGGACCTGGATGAATACCTGCGCCATCAAAAATTGAGTGCTGGTAGACATGAACCGCTGTATCCATGATTAATGCCCCAAAGAATTATAATACCATTACACTTTCATAACTTGCGAACCAATCTGAGGGGTGTATTCGTTAAACAAAGTGAAGTATATCCATATGAATGATATTGATGAAAAGGCACTGATCAAACAGGCAAAGCGTGGTGAAAAAAGGGCTGCAGCGGAGATATACAAGCGTAATTATGAAGCTGTGTTCCATTTCATATCCTACCGGGTGGGCGGCCGCTCTACAGCCGAAGACTTAACAGCGGACGTCTTCATAAAAATGCTTGAAAACCTGGAAACGTATCAACATCGGGGTCGTCCCCTCGTTGCTTGGTTATATACAATCGCAAGGAATCTTGTTATTGATCACTACCGACAGAACGATAAAAGTGAGACGTTGCCCATCAAAGATAATCTTTTGGCTGGAGAGCATGGTCATCCGCCGGAGGTAATGGAACAGCACCGATCACGAAATTGCTTCAGGCGGGCCTTATATCATCTCACTGAGCCCCAGCGGTCCGTCATAACTCACAAAATCTTAGATGAGCGAACCACAAATGAGACTGCAAGCATTATGGGAAAATCTGAACGTGCTGTCCGGTCCCTCCAATATCGGGCCCTGCAAGCCCTGGAAAAAGCGCTCGAAGAGGAAAATTGTGTATGAGTAGAGAATCTTTTGAAGACATACTTGATACTTGTTTAGAACGTCTCAAGGCGGGTGAGTCGATAGAATCCTGCCTTGAGCCGTATCCCAAAGCAGCGGATCGTCTGGAGCCATTACTTAGAGCCGCTGAACACAGCCAATCCATACCAAAGCCAGAAGTATCGCAGGAAGCCCGGGAGCAAGGTTTGGAAAGATTCATGGCGGCAGTTGGAAAATTACCGGAGCACAAAAAACCAATCCTGAACAGAACAGAGGCAGCTACCAGACGGTTTCTAGGACGGGTTGCTGCCTGGTTTAATGGTTTATTTACTATAGAAAAGGAGAAAGCAAAGATGAAATTAGCATACCGAGCGGCAATTGTTGTATCGTTGCTGGTCTTGATTGGCGGGTTTTTCACCGTCAATGCCTCAGCTGGAAGTTTGCCCGGCGACACCCTATATGGGGTGAAGCGGGGATGGGAGCAAGCTCGTTTGGCCCTAGCATTTGATGAGGATTCCCAGCAGTCGTTGGAGAATAAATTCAAAGAAGAACGCCTGGAAGAAGTCACTGCCGTTCTTGACGAAAAACTTACAACCAATGTCGAATTTGAAGCGACCATTGAAAGCATGGATAGCGAGCCTTGGAATATTGGCGGGTTTGATGTCCTTGTTAACCAAGATACCGAGTTAGAGGGGAATCTGACCGTTGGAGATCATGTGAAAGTTGAGGGGATGACGCAGGAAGACGGTTCCATATTAGCCACAGAAATAAAATTGCTTTCTGTTGAAGAAGATGATGACTATGAGGAAATGGAAGCCTACGGCACCCTGGAGAGCATGACCGAGGACAGCCTGGTGGTGGACGGTGTGACCTACCTGATCAACCCGGAGACCGAGTTTGAC
>Ga0207797_1001301_pt1 | contig 18160 bp, 18 predicted proteins | sample PRCRCaboRojoPR_6_FD_187275 | JGI IMG/M metagenome (GOLD analysis project Ga0207797, IMG submission 187275) | Marine sediment microbial community from Cabo Rojo, Puerto Rico - PR CR 10% Liquid 1 (SPAdes) | ecosystem: Environmental > Aquatic > Marine > Coastal > Sediment | place: Cabo Rojo, Puerto...
GGGGTTCCTGCCGGGCAGACACCAGTGGTCTGTGGCACGGAGCGTGCACGATTCACGCCCGCGCTAAAGGCGGGATTCTCTCGCTGTTTAAAGACAGAACCGCTCCTGGAAGGTGCCGGTGGCCACGACTTCAGTCAGGCTGACCGGGACGGTGTTTTTGACCTGGTAAACGAACACGAAGGCTTCGGCGAGATCGACCGAATCCAGGAGCGCCCGGGCTTGCTCCCTGCGAAGCGCAGTCTCGAGGTGGGCTCGGTGGGATGGTGTATCGACGAATAGCCAGCGATCGTCCGGACCGTGGGTATCGAGCGTAGTCCCGATCCCGCGCTCGGTGAGGGGCGGTCCATCGCCCGGGGACTGCGACTCGACGTAGGTACTCGTCTCGGTAGACTGGTCGGCTTCGCGAAACGCCGCCTCGTCTCTCGGATCGGGAGTCGTGGGCGTTCGACTCGATTCACAACCGGCGAGCCCTGCCAGGCTGGCCGCGGAAACACTCCCCAGGAACGCCCGTCTGGCGGGCATGCTGACGCCTATCTATTACGGTCCTGATCAATACTGGGTGACAAACACGCTGACTGAGCATCGGACTTCGGATGCCAACGCGTACGGGCAACCCGCTGGCAGCTCCCCCATACGTCGGCTGATGGGGTCCGAGTATCTATTCACAACAAGTGTCGTCTATCGTCCACTCCGAAGTCCCCGAGTGAGTCGTTTGCGTTTGAACGGTCTCACAGACCGGGCGACGTCGCTCGTTCCCGCCGCCGGCGCCCGGCCGATACAGCGACCTCATTGCCCTCCAGTACGTCTCTTCGTCCACAGAAGACCTTTACCGGGTCCCCTCGAGTGACTCCCTGTGATGCGACGCGCGGTCATTGCGGTAGCGATCGCGGTCCTGCTGGTTCTCGCGGGCTGTGCGTCGACGACCCTCGACGGAATCGACGACACCGACCCGTCCCCTTCACCCTCCGCCCCGGCGACGGAGCCGACCGCCACGGACGACGCGCCAAGGACGCCGAGGTCTACCACCTACTCGCCCGGAGCGTGTGCCGAAGTCGTCGCCGACACGGCTCCGAGCGACGGGCCCGAGAACTCCAACGGGTCACTCCTCTCCACCTCGGAACTCTACACCCGGATCGGGACCGCCGACTGTGCGGACGATCACGTCGACCTGTACTACGTCGATGAAAACGGGACGTGGTATCACGCTAGCCTCGACGGGTCGGTAGGCCCACTCGCACCCGAAGCAAACCGGAGCGAGGTCGCTCCAGTGGAATTCCACATCGAGTCGGCCGAGGCCCCGATCTACGTCTACCGGGTCCACCGTGGTTCCGACCCGAACGACTGTCCATACACGCAGTTTTACGACGCCGGAACCGGGGACCACCTCGGATGGATTCCAGTGCCGTGTCCGACACCGACGCCGGACGCCAGGAAAGAGGGGTCAGTCGGCCAAACGACCCCTCACCCGACGACCTGAATTCACTGCCCCGTGGAACCTTCCCTGACACTCCCGTTACGTCGGGGGACCGGCCTCCCGGAGGGTGAGGGGTTCGATTCGGTCGCCGTCCGTGGCAACGCCACGGACCGTTCGATGCTCGCGAGTCCCTCGTCGGCGGGATATTCAAGGGTGAGAGTCCCACCGTCCCGATTCTCCAGGTAAAGGAGGATATCACCGGGGCGGCCGGTATACGTCCGTGACTCCCCGGCAGGAACGGGGAATTCCACCACGCTCCCGCCACTGTACCCCGTTAAAGACACGCGGGCCCTGAAGATCCCATCGCGCTCGCCCTCGTTGGCAACACTCATGTCCAGCGTCAGTTCCCCGTCGTTGTTCGGCACCTCGAGGCTCGGAATGGCGAATTCTGGCTCGAGAGCGAGCCGTTCTCGGATGGCCGTGGGAAGGGTCCAGTAGATACACGACCCGTCAGCCGTATGGAGGATCGCCGCCGCGGCGTGTCGTCCTGCAGGGAACCCGAACGCGAACGACGACGCTTCGCCTTCGAGGGACGCCAGCGGATCGCTTCCGGACCGGCGCTCGCCGTCCACGGACGACCGGAGGTCGAGATCGGCCGTCTCCTCGGGAGAGTTTCCGTCGATCAGCACGTCCACGACGACGAACTGACCGTCCTGAGCGACGACGCGCGTATGGGCCATTCCACTGGTAACGACTGCCTTCCTGACGCGCGGGTTCGTGACGGTTATCCGCGTGTCACCGGCCGTCACTGTCTGCCCCATCGAGACGCGACGGTCACGGTCGGACGACGTGGTCGGTGTCCCGGAAGACGGGGTAGCCGTTCGTGCGTCCGTCCGGTTGTCCGTGTCCGTGCCCGCCTGGATCTCCGTGCTCGTCGGGGTGTCGGTCGTCGCAGTCTCACTCCGACCGAGACACCCGGCCGACGCCAGCAGCATGCCGGTCGTGCCGAACCCCTCGAGGAGGCGCCGACGTGTCACTGACATCGTCTACGTGATCAGTACCGGAGGTGCCCATAAACGTCTTCAGGACGGTGAAACGTGCGTTTGAGCGTTCCTCACAACTGAGAGACACTCCGTCGATGCCTCCAGGGTGCGACGCGTCCGGTCGGACTGCACATTCCATCGACGAGTTCGTCGTTCTCCCCTGGCCGTCGATCCGGCCGTTGTCCCATACTGGCGTCCGGTGACGAATACGCGCCCCGAGTTCATCAGGTGCTAAACCCCCTCCCGGCGTTCCGTCAGCACTCGAGTGATGGGGACAGAGCAAGGCGTCAGCCGCCCACAGCAGTCAGGTTTCCCCCTCGGGCGGCGTTCGGGAGTGACGTCCATTGGACCGGTGGCCCATTCATCGGATGACCGTCACGGGCACCTGGGAACGGCGCGTGACCGACTCGGCGACGCTTCCCAACAGGACACGAGTTGCGCCGCTTCGACCGTGGCTTCCGATGACGACGTGGTCGACGTCGTGTTCGTCGACGTATTCCACGATCGACCGGGCAACCTCCCCGACGACGTACTCCGTCTCGATACTCACACCGCGTTCGGCGGCCCGTTCGCTCATCTCGGCAAGGAATTCCTCGGCCCTGCTCTCGTGAGTCTCGAGCACGTCCGTGTACGTGGCGGCCCCCTCAATGCTGACCGCGGCCCTGAACTTTGAGGGATCGACGACGTGCAACGCCGTGATGCTGGCATCGGGATAGTTCTCGACCGTGTAGTCGAGGGCGTCGATCGCCTGATCCGATTCGTCTACCGGAACCAACACATTTTCCCCCATGTATGGTAATTTGTCACACGACGACATATAACTCGGTTGAAGTTCTCAGCATTTGGAAAACGGGGCCACGGTGCGACATAGTCGCCCCCGATTCAGCACGGGCGCCGAATCCTGTCACGGATTCAGGGTTTCAACGGGACCGTTCGTTCGCTTCACTTCGGCGCGCTCTCCGGGAACGCGGCCGCCAGCGCGTCCAGGGCCTCGTGGTGCTCGGTCGTGTGCGGGGCCGTCAGCGGGGAGACGCTCACTTTGCCGTCGACGACGGCCCGTCGGTCGACGCCTTCGTCGTCCGGAATCTGCCCCGATTTCATCCGGGCCCACATGTTGTCCTGGAAGGTGATGGCATCGCCGTTCCTGACGGCACCCATGTCGTACGCCCGTGACGGCGTGGTGACGACCATCTCCGCCGGTTCGTCCCCCGGCGGCGAGGCGTTGACGTTGAGGTAATCGGCGTGTTCGAACACGCCGGCGTCGAGGGCGTGCCGGACGAGGTATGACGTCGCCCTGATCGCCTCGGTGAAGTCTTCCGCGGTCAGTTCGAGGTCCTGGTACGAGACGTCCTCCCCGACGTCGACGTACAGCGACGTTGCGATCGCCGGAACGCCGAAGAAGGCCGCCTCGACGGCCGCACTCACCGTCCCCGACCGGCCCAGGACGTACGCGCCGATGTTCGCTCCCTCGTTGATCCCGGCGACGACGAGGTCGGGGTCGAGGTCGAGGCCCTCGATGCCGGCCACCACGCAGTCCGTCGGCGTCCCCTCGATCGCGTAACCCAGGTCCCGTTCCACGACTCGAACCTCGTTCGAAATCGCTCGACCGATCGCGCTCCTGTCCTCCGCCGGAGCGACGACGGTCACGTCGGCCTCCTCGCCAAGGGCCGCCTGGAGGGCCTGGAGGCCGACGCTCTCGATCCCGTCGTCGTTCGTCAGCAATATCTCGGGCCGATCCATGGCGACGCCAACGTGGAGGGTGGGAAAAAGGGTGCCGACCCGTCGCCGAGGTTTCGTCTGCGTTCCCGGGACGTCGGGAACTCGACCGCCCGGCGGTCCCGTATTCGACCCGTTCCCGATGCGGATTCGTGGTATTGCGGCGGAGTCCACATTGCGTGGTAGACACGCCCGTTGGGTAGTAGACACGCCCGATTCGTTTCGGTCCCTCCTCGCCAAAAACATGCAGAAGCGGATCGGTAACAATAAATGCCTGTAGCAACCCCTCACATGACATGCACGTCACTGAAGCGAGTGACGAATGTGACGCCGTCCTGAACGAAATCGCGAAGGGGGTCATCACGGAACGCGAATTCCTCGAGACGGTCCTCACCGGTCTCCTCGCGGACGGACACGTCCTCCTCGAAGACGTTCCCGGCACCGGGAAGACCCTCACCGCCCGCTTTTTCGCCACGGCGCTCGGCCTGTCTTTCAGTCGCATCCAGTTCACGCCCGACCTCCTCCCGACGGACGTCCTCGGAACCCACGTGTTCAACGAGAAGACCCGGGAGTTCGAGTTCCAGCCGGGTCCCATCTTCGCGAACGTCGTCCTCGCGGACGAGATCAACCGGGCCCCGCCGAAGACCCAGTCCGCCCTCCTCGAAGCGATGGAGGAGGGACAGACGACCGTCGACGGCGAGACGATGGAACTCCCCCAGCCGTTCTTCGTCATCGCGACCCAGAACCCGGTCGAACAGGAGGGGACGTTCCCGCTCCCCGAGGCACAGATGGACCGCTTCACGGTGAAGTCGTCCATCGGCTACCCGGACCACGACGGCGAGTTCGAGTTGCTCCGGCGCCGGGCCGGCCGGACGACGCGCAGCCCCTCCGTCGACACGGTCCTCGATCCCGCCCGGGTCGACGACCTCAGGGGGGTTCCCGAGGACATCCGGGTCGAGGACGACCTCCTCGAGTACATGATCGGGATCACCAGGGCGACTCGCGAGGACCGCCGCGTCGAGGTCGGCGTCTCCCCGCGCGGCACCCAGCGACTGTTCGAGACCTCCAGGTCCCGGGCGGTCATCTCCGGACGGGAATACGTCGTCCCCGACGACGTGAAACGGGTCGCCAAACCCGCCCTCGCTCACCGCCTGATCCTCACGCCGGACGCCACGGTCGAGAACGTCGACAAACGCGACGTCATCGAGGAAGTGCTCGCGGAGGTGCCGGTTCCGACCGTGGACTGAAACCGGTCGCTCCCGCCCGGCGATCCTTCACCGAGCGGCGCCAGTCCTGAGCGCTTCCCCGCCGATTGTTTCACGCTGGGTCGGCGGGGCACCCCGTCCGCCGAACCTATCCTAATATTAACAGTTGTGGGCCGCCTAGGGGGGATTCATGGCCATCGATCGCCGTCGCTTCCTCGAACTGGCCGGCGCGGCGGCCGCGACTGGCGGAACCGTGGCCCTCGCCGGCTGTACGTCCTCGTGTCCGGACTCGGACCGACCAACGCCGGACCGCACCGTCTCGATCCGGGAGACGCCGGCGGGCCCCTTCGACGAACCGCCACCCGGGGACTGGCCGACCCTTCACGGGACCGGCGGTCGAACTGGGTTCGCCGGCGGTTCCCTGCCCGACCGCCTCGGCGTCCGCTGGCGGACCGACCTCGACGTGCCGTCCACGGACGAGGGCTCCCTCTCGACGAGCGCCCCCACCGTCGGCGACGGAACGGTCGTCGTGGCCGACAGCCGACGGGTCCACGCCCTCTCCATTCGAACGGGGGAGCACCGGTGGCGCAGCGATCCGCTTCCGGTGACCGTCCACGACACGCTGTACGAGTACCAGGCCAACTCCGTCTCCCCGGCGATCGGCCCCGGGGGCGACGTTTACGTCGGGACGAGGGAGGGGCTGACAGCCCTCGACGGTTCCGACGGCAGCGTCCGCTGGACGGTCGGCGGGCTGACCGACGTCGCCCCGCCCGTCGTCACCGACGAGGGGGTGTTCGCGCTGGGGCGGGAATCGATCACGGCGACGGACCGTTCCGGCGAGGAACGGTGGCGACGGTCGGTGGGGCGGGGGGCGCCGCCCGTCGCGCCGGCGCTGGGGGACTCGATCGTGGTCGTCACCGCCGACGACGGGGTGCGCGGGCTGGATCCGGCCACGGGCGACGAGCGGTGGACCGCGGACCGGCGAATCGAGACCCATCCCGTCGTCGACGGCGGCGCGTGTTTCGTCGGCACTACCGAGGGGCTGCACGCGATCGACGTCGCGTCAGGCGCCGAGGACTGGACGTTCAGTCGTGGCGACTATCGCGCCTTGCTGTCGCCGGTGATCGCGGCGGACACCATCTACGTGGTGGAACAACCGGGCGAGGCGGGTGCGGCCTCGTTCGCGCTGGATCGCACGGACGGCACGCCGGATCCCCGCTGGTGCTCCTACCTCGGGAGCGGCGCGGTGACGGCCGCCACCGACGACCTCGCGCTGGCGATCCTCTCGCTCGGCGAGGGGCCGGACGCCGCCCAGGCCATCGTGGCCTTTACCAAGTCCCTCGGCCAGGCACGGTGGGCCATCGAGGGCGGCTCGCGGCCACGGGACTGGGTCACGCCGCCGGCCGTCGTCGACGGGGCCGTCGTCGCCACGACCCGCGGGGGGACGGCCGTCGCGCTCGGGGAGGTGGGAACCGGTGGCTAGAGGCTGGCTCCGTTCGTTCGGCGGGGCGTCGATTCTCGGTGGGGTCCTGACCGTCCTGGTCAACGTGCCGTCCACCTGGTACGGCCTGGAGCCGCGCGACTCGTACGTCTTCGATCCGCCGCCCCTGAGTCCGCTGTGGATCAACCGCGAGCTGGTCCCGGTCCTGTCGGTGGCGGCGGCGATCGGGTTGCTCCTGGGCGTCGTCGGCCTCGTGCGGCGGGACTGGTCCGTCGCGGGCCGGGCGCGGCGGTGGGGCGGCGTCGGCGTCGTCGTCGCGTTCGTCGGGGTGACCGTCGCCGTGCCCGCGCTGCTGTACTCGTTACGGGACCCCGCTGGGGGCGTGTTGCTCACGTTCGCCGGGCTGGGCGTCGGGGCGCTCAGCTTGCTGGTGCTCGTCCCCTCGGCCATCCTGCTCGCGTACGGGTACCTGAAAACGGACCGGCCCCGCCTCGGATACGCGTTCGTGGGGTTGTTGGTCGGCGTGCCGGTTCTCGGATTCGTCGTTCCCGAACCGACGAAAGCCCCCGTGGCGGCGCTTCCGATCGCCGTCGCCTGGGGCGTCCTCGGCGTCGAGTTGTTCCGGCATCCCGACCCGCTCTCGGGCGGCGGCAACGGGAACGAACGGTAGGCCCTCCCAGCGTCACCTCGGCTCGGCCGGTCGCCTTCAGCCCTGCCTGATCGACGCGGTCACGAGCACGGTCGCGAACAGCAACAGCACGAGGGCGGGGAGGGGCTGGTTGTTCGCGAACACGAAGCTGACGAAGATCGCGGCGCCACCGGCCACGCCGCCGACCGCCGTCACGGCGACGGCGTGGACGATGACCGATCGCCTGGCCGAGGCCTCGGTGCCGAGCTGTTCCGCCAGCCCGATACCGTTCTCCACGACGTCCCAGGCGATCGTCGCGGCGATCACCGCGCCGACCGTGCCGACCGCCGAACCGCCGAGCGCCCCGTGCAGGAGGCCGCCGGCGACCATGAGGGCGTACCCCCGGGTGAGCCAGGCGCGGCTCCCCCGGAGTCCCCCCGCCGCGAGCACGACTCCGCCGGTGACGACGACCGGCAAGCTGATCGCCGTGGCCGGGGCAACGGCCACGATCGCGGCGGCGACGGCCAGTAGCCCGAGGTACTGGCTGTACGTCGTCGGTCGAGGGCCGTCGTCGGCCAGGTCGTCGAGCGCGAAGTCCCCGAGCGCGCTCATTACGACCACCGCCTCCGTGCGCCCTCGATGGCGACTTCGAGGGGTTCCTCGACGTTCCAGTTCAGGACGCGCCCGTACGTCTGGCGTATCTTCCGGATGCGTTCCTCGCGTTCGAGGCGCTCGACGTCGGCGCCGACGGACCCGCGATCGATGACGTTCGGGCTGATGACGGTGACGGCGTGCTCGTGCGCCTCCAGGCGGCGGACCGTTTCCACGGCCACCTCGTCGACCACCGGCGAACAGAAGACGATCTGGGCGTTCTCCGGCACGTGTTTCTGGATGCGCCGGAGCGCGAGGCCGAGCACGAACTTGCTCCTGTCCGGCGTCGGGGAGAACCCGTCGCCCAGCGACAGGCGATCGCGGAGCCGTACCTCGTGGTCGCGGCCCAGTCCCGGCGGGACGTAGGTCCACGAGGGGCCGAAGGACGCGACGCCCACCCGGTTGCCGTCGTCCATGAGCCCGCGGCCCACGGCGCCGGCGGCGTCGATGGCGTGTTCCACCGCGGAGACGCCCCGGCTATCCGTGACGTACCCCTCGACCCTGGTGTCGATCACGAACACGACGATCGCCGCGCGCTCCTCGCGGAACTCGATGGTCGCCAGTTCGCCCGACCTCGCCCGACGGTTCCAGTCGATGCGCTTGAGCGGGTCCCCCGGGCGGTACTCGCGAACGGTGTGGAACTCGACGCCGCTCCCGCCAGTGTTCGTCGTGACGGTTCCGACCTGCTGGGCGGTCTGGCCGCGGAGGGGGAGCGACGCCGGCGCCTCGAGCGGGGCGACGCAATCGACCGTGACGTCCGTGGGCACCGCCACCTCGCGCTCCTGCGCCCCGATCCAGTCCCGCCCGATGGCCAGCAACGGATCGAACTCGTGTCGCCCCCGCCCGGCCTCGACGGTGTACTCGACGGTCGTCGTGCCGCCGGGACGGAGGGTCGTCCCGTGACGGGGGGTGCCGTCGACGACGGGGAGGCCGTCGGGCACCCCGTCGACCACCCTGAGGTCCGGGATCGTGTTGGATCCCTCGTTCCTCACGGTGAGTTCCACGTCGACCTCGTCGCCGGGGTCCGGGGTCGCGTCCGACACCTCGTGCTCCACGTCGAGCGTCACGTCGGGCGGAGTGACTGATCGGGCGGCCGCCGCGTATCCGATCCCGACGGCCACGACGAGCAGCGGGCCCGGCGTCGAGGACAGGACCCCGACCGCGAGCCCGGCGAAGGCGAGCGCCGCCATTCCAATCCAGCGGTACGTCTCCCGTTCGATCGGCCGTTCCGAGTCAGTCATCGGTTTCCTCCAGGGCGATGAGTTCGGTGACTGCGCGTCGCGCCCGCCGTTCGAACCGGGACTCGTCGGCGAAGGAGGCCCGCAGGTTGTCGAAGAAGTCGTCGGGGTCGATCAGCTCGGTGGCGAAGAACTTCGCGGCATCGGGATCGTCCGTCCAGGTCCCCTCGGCCAGCCGTTCCCGGGCCTCCGACGGGCTGCAGCCGAACTGGCGGACGAGCACCCGGACCGCGATCCGGCCGATTCGCTCCCTGACGGCCTCCCGGTCCTCGACGCTCTCGTTGAACGGCGCCTCGCCGATCGCCTCCAGGGTCGCGTCGAGCTCCTCGCCGGGTTTCGGGAGCGGCGAGGGATCGCGCGGGCGAGCCTGCTGGCGGTCCGTCCGGTAGGCCGAGGTCAGTTCGACCCCGACGAACAGTACCCCGATCACGCCGACGATGAACAGGAAGCCGCCCGAGACGCTGTGGTTGGCCGCCATCCGCGGGTTGAACACGAACAGGAGGCCGATGATCGCGAAGACGAGTCCGACCGCGAGCAGTCGCCCTGCGGTCACCCGGCTCATTCCTCGTCACCTCCGTCGCCGTACGCCGCCTCGATCTTCCGGAGGGCTTCGACGGCCTGCTCCTCCCGGTCCCTCGTGGGCGCCTCCCCGCCGTACCGGATCGCCCTGAACAGGTCCGTCAACAGCGCGACGTCCTCCTCGGCCATGCCGGCGTCCCGTGCCGCCCGGGCGAAATCGGCGGGGGTGCTGGATTTCGGCTCCGGAACGTCGACGTATTCGGTCATCCGTTTCCACGCGCGGAACACCTCGTTGTCCACGTCGCCGACGCTGCCCTCGATCCGGTCGGCCGCCTGGCCGGCGACCTGGGCGACCCCCGACAGGGATCTCTCGGGGGCCACGTCCCCCTCCAAATCGGTTTCGTCCTCGCTCCGGCGGCTCCGCAGGCCGAAAAACGCGACGAGTGGAAGAACGACGACGGCCAGGATGAGGAGCCCGCCGATTAACTCCGGTGGAAGCGGGCTGTTTTCCCCGGCCGCCTCGATCACCCTGCCGGCCGCCCCGGTGTCGTTGGCGATGTACTCGAACCCGAAGCCGCCACCTTCGGGGTCGGGGGCCTCGCAGACGGTGAACCACGAGTGGCCGATGACGACCCACGGCAGGACGCCGATGACCGCGATCACTCCGACCGCGGTCGACATCCGCCAGCGAACGAACAGGAAGAGCGCCACGAACCCGAGTCCCGCGAGGGCGTAGAACCAGGGCGTCAGCAGGAACGGGACGCAATCACCCTTGTACAGGCGAACCTTGTCCGTCGGTTCGCCGCCGTCCTGGTAACTCGGGTTCGCGTCCAGTTCGAAGTCCCAGAACGTGCCGGAGCCGCTCTCCTGGGGGTTTTTCACGTCGACGTTCGGGGAACTGGTGTCGAGCGGGGCCGTGATCGTCGCCGCGGCTACGCCGACGACGAGAACACCGATCACGACGGCAGCGATCGACTGGAGGGCCGTGCGTGACACGGGTCCAGATTCAATACAGAGGTTGTTATGCTTTATCTTCTCGCGCTCCCGGCCTCAATTGCCGGAGGCGAGCGGCCGTCCCCGCGATTTCACCCCTCGTCGATCCCCGGCACCGCGAAATCGGCGGGGACCGATCCGAAGCGGTCCGCGCGAAACGGGTCGGTCGGCAGTTCCGTGACACAGTCCCCCAGGCGATCCCGAACGATGGCGCCGACCACCGGTGCGGTCATGATCCCCCGTCCGTGGAACCCGGTCGCGACCGCGAGCCCCGCCGGGGCGTCGGCCGGCGCGTCGACGATCGGGCGGCCGTCCGGCGTGGCGAGGTCCACGCCGGCCCACCCGTCCGCCAGACGGAGCGGGCCATCCACCGCGAGCAACTCCTCGAGGACGGCCGCGGCGTGGCGTCGAAACGCCGCGTCCTCCGTCCTGCTGGCCGCGGCCGGGGCGTCGACGAACGACGGCATCCCGCCCACGAGAAGGCCGTCGACGTCCGGCCGGAAGTAGCAGTCGTGGTCCGGGGCCCAGGCCATCGGGCAGTCGGCCAGCACCGACGGCCCCTCGATCGTGACGCACTGGGTCCGGTAGGGCCGGACCGGGAGGTCGACCAGCGGGGCGACCAGTTGCGGCGTCGCCCAGCCGGCGGCGACGACGACCGCGTCACACCGCTCCGTCCCGTCGTCCGTTGCGACGGCGACCACGGTCCCGTCCTCGACGACGATGTCCCGTACGGCGGTCCCCACGTCGAGCGTGGCACCGGCGTCGTCGGCCGTTCGGCGGTACGCGTCGGCCAGCGCGTGGGGATCGATCCATCCCGCTCGCTCGAAACGGAACGCGCCGGCGTGCCCGCCGAGCGACAGGGGATAGCCCGCCTCCACCGCTTCGGGATCGAGCCACTCGACCGAGACCCCCGCGTCCTGCAGGCGATCGAGGCGGCGCCTGGCGATGGCCGCTTCGTCCTCGGGCACCGGTTCGAGGCTCGGGACCTCGTGAAACTCGACCCGCTCCTCTTCGTCGAGGCGGTCGAACGCGGCCATCGCGCGGTCGGCGACCGGCAACGCGTCGCTGAAGGCGGGTTCGATCGTGACCAGCCCCGCGGACCGGCCGGTTGCCCCGCCGGCGATCCGGTCGGCCTCGAAGAGGACCACGTCGTGATCGGGCGCGAGTTCGGCGGCGATCGCGCAGCCGATCACGCCCCCGCCGACGATCGCGATCCGGCCGTCGGGGGCAGCGCTCATGGCGGCGGCACCCGATCCACGACCGTCTCCTCGTCGATCACGAGGTTGTAGGCCGCCTCGTCGTCGTTCCACAGTGCGAGCGCGCCGTCGACCGTCAGGAGGTCGCCGTAGTCGGCCTCGCGCACGGCGCGGTTGAGGGCGGTCTCCCGCACCAGGACCGCGTAGTGGTCGACCGACTGGCTGCCGTCCCCGATCCGGAAGAGCGGGTGGCCGTCGTCCGAGAGGTCGCGGCTGAGCTTGCACGCCAGACAGTCGATCCGCTTCGTGACGTGGCGCTCGGTGTCGGCCAGTTTCGCCCACCGGTCCGGGGCGGGATCGAGGTCGTACCGGCGGCGGCCGTCCACGCGGAGCACCGCCGCCGAGAACTGCACGTCGACGTTGACGAACTCGCCGGTCGCCCCGGCCGGTTCGTCCAGGCGACGCTGGAACGGCGGGACCTCGAGGTCCGGACGCACGTCGAAGGACCAGCCCCGGTCGTCGGGCGTCTCGCCGGGCCAGAGGCGCGGTTCCGGGGCGTAGACGGTGGCCGTTCCCGCCTCCGTCGTCGTCCCCTCGACCGCCCGTTCGACCTCGCGCAGGTGGACGCTCGTGTTCTCGTCGGCGGGGGCGAGCACGAGGCAGGTCCCGTCCGGCGCGAGCGACCCGAGGAGCCGTTCCACGGTCCGGACCGGTTCGTCCAGTTCGCTCAGGACGTTCGCGACCACCAGGAGGTCGTACTCCCCCTGGAGCGCCACGTCCTCGATCCGTTCGCGACGGACGGTCGCGTGAACGTTCCGCCCCGTTTCGTCCAGCATCGCCGAGAGGACGTCCGCGGGCGCGCCCGGTTCGACGGCGTGATACTCGACGAGGGCGTCGCCGGGGAGGTAGTCGAACAGGCCCAGTGCGGGGCCGCCGACGCCGGCGCCCACGTCGAGGACCCGGAGTCGACGGGGGAGCAGGCCGTCCCCCGCCAGGTCGTCGAGGACGTACTGGACGGCCGCGTAGAAGTCCGGGAGGTGGTAGATCGCGTAGCCGTCGGCCGCCTCGGCGTCGTACTCCACGTCCTCCCCGCGGAAATAGCGCTCCTTCGTGCGCCTGACGGTTTCGCGCAGGCGGTCGCCCGTCTCGCCCCGATGCCAGTCCGGTCCGTAACGCTCGACGAGACGTTCCTCCAGCCGCCGGGCGTAACGCTCCGGGAACGCCGTGACGGTGTCGAGGTGTGGGTCGACCGGTGCCTCGGGGACCGGGACGAACGTCCCGTCGCCGCGTTCGATGACGCCCAGATCGAACGCCGCCTCCCGGAGGACCCGGCGCACGACCGCCGGATGGGGCTGTCCCTCCACGTACTCCCGGATCTCCTCGGGATCGATCGGCCGAACGTTCCGGAGGTACTTCGCGTTGTCCAGGACGGCCTCGCGGTCAACCATCGCGATCACGCCAGCGGTCGCTGGCCTCGCGGTACAGGTCCGCGAAGGCCGCACGGTCGGCCTCGGCGACGTCTGTCGCCGCCGCGGCGACGGCGTCCGCCCCGTCGAAGGTCGCCTGGATGTCGGCGTAGAGGTCGGGGTCGCCGTCGAGCACCCGCGACGCCAGTTCGTCGAGCCCCCTCGACACCGGCGTCCCGAAGCGTTCCGGGACGTCGGCCGCCTGCGTGGCGTACGCCAGGATCGCCGCGTGGGCCCCCGCCTGGACGGCCGCCATGGCGTCGTCGTGCTTGTCGGGGGTCGTCTCGACGAGTTCGTTGCCCGCGTCGGCCACGTCCTCGAGGACGGCGTCGACGGTCGGCCCCGGGGCGTCCCGGACCACGGCAACGTTCCCCGGCGCGGCGTCCGGCGCGAACAGCGGGTGCAGGCTCGCGCGTTCCCGGTCCGGGGCGTGGTCCCGCAACGCCGCGAGGGGCCCCCGCATCGACCCCGTCACGTCGAAGACGGCCCGGTCGGCCCGCCCGGCGTGCTCGGCGACGGCGTCCTCGACGACCGACATCGGCACCGCGAAACAGACCGCGTCGAACGTCCCGTCGGCGTCGAGGGCGACCGCCCGGGCGTCGAGGGCCGAGGCGGCCTCGCGGGCCGTTTCGGGGTCGACGTCGGCGAACGCCACGTCGGCGTCGAGGGTGCGCCCCACCCACCGACCCATCTCCCCGGCTCCGACCACGAGCAGGTTCATGCCCCGAGGGTAGCCCGCCGGACGTGAAAAGCGGTTCGTCCGGTGGCGGTCCGAACCCCCGTTCGGTCGCGCTCGTCCGAACCGATCACTCCTCCCGGGGGCTCTCCGGGTGGTAGTCGGTCTCGTATTCGCCCGGACGATCGTCCAGTCGATCCGGGTTGATCCGCCCGCCGAGCAGCATGAAGTCGACGAGGGTGAGGGCGACCATCGCCTCGACGACCGGCACCCCGCGCGGCGGGAGGACGGGGTCGTGACGCCCGATCACCTGCACCGATTTCTCCTCGCGGGTCTCCCAGTCCGCGGTCGTCTGCTCCTTGGGGATCGACGTCGGCGCGTGGAGGGTCACCTCGCCGTAGATCGGTTCCCCGGTCGTGATGCCGCCCTCCATCCCGCCGTGGTCGTTCTCGGCGGGGACGACGTCCCCGTCGTCGTCGAACCCGAACGCGTCGTTGCGGTCCGAACCGGGGACCGACCGGGCGTCCCGGCCGAGGCCGAACTCGAAGGCGGTCGTCGCGGGCACGGCGAGCAGCGCCCGCCCGAGTCGCGCCTCGACGGCGTCGAAGCGGGGCGCGCCGAGGCCGCGGGGAACGCCCCGCGCCTCGAAGTAGACGCTGCCGCCGATCGAGTCGCCCTCGCGCTGGTACGTCTCGATCCGCTCGCGCATTCGCTCGGCGGTCTCCGGGTGCGCGCAGCGGACCTCGTTGGCCTCGGCGTGTTCGTCCAACGCCTCCCAGGACACTTCGGGCGCCCGTATGTCGTCGACCTGCTGGACGTGTGCCCGGACCTCGATCCCCTGGCGGTCGAGGAGTTTCTTCGCGATCGCGCCCGCCGCCACCCAGTTCACGGTCTCGCGGGCCGAGGACCGCCCGCCGCCACCCCAGTTGCGCGTCCCGAACTTGGCCGAGTAGGTGAAGTCGCCGTGGGACGGCCGGGGCGCCGTGACGAAGGGTTCGTACTTGCCCGACCGGGCGTCCTTGTTCTCGATCGTCATCCCGATCGGGGTGCCGGTGGTGTACCCGTCCTGGAGCCCGGAGCGGATCGAGACGGCGTCCGGTTCGTCCCGGCTCGTCGTGATCCGTGATTGCCCGGGTTTCCGCCGGTCGAGTTCCGCCTGGATCTCGTCCTCGGACAGCTCGAGGCCGGCCGGACACCCGGAGACCGTCACGCCCATCGCGGGACCGTGGCTCTCCCCGTACGTGGTCACCTGGAACAGGCGACCGAATCGGTTCCCGTTCACGTCGATTCGCCCCTCCGATGCTCGCTCATACGTCCCCCGTAGGATGACTGGCATTTAGTTTCCAGGGGCGGCACGCCCGTTCCAGGCTCGATCCTCGGCGGGACGTCGTGCGTCCGTTCCGACCGATAAAGCGCATTGATTACCAAGCAAAATTATTATTAGTTTCGAGCTACCACTTTCCCGTGCAGGCCGTTGCCCACCCCATTTCGGAGGCCTGCACGACGCCCGACCGATCGAGAGACGCCATCGGGGGGAGGAACCACCGCCGTCGCCGGCAACGAACGGGCCTGCTCGACCCCGCCCTGTCACGTTTCCACGTGGCCGATCGTCGGCCGTCCGTGGCGTCCTTCCGGCACGACTCGGTACGTGTACCTCCCCGTCCACACACGACTCGAGAACCGCAACCAGTCGACGGGAACGAACGTACGGGTTTATCGTGTTTCTCAGCTTAGGGGTATGCATGGTACAGAACCTTCTCATCGGAGCGTTTCTCGCGTTACACGGCCTGGTCCACGTCTGGTACGTCGTGCGCAGCCAGGGCTGGGTGGAGGTCGAGGACGCGATGGGCTGGAACGGTCACTCGTGGCTCCTGTCCGGCTCGCTCGGCGATGGGACGATCCTCTCGATCGCGTCCGTCGTCTACGTCCTGGTGACCGTCGGGTTCGTCGTCGGTGGCGTCGGGTACGCGCTCCAGTCCGACTGGCGATCGCCCGTGCTCATCGCCGCCGCCGTCCTCTCGACGCTCATGCTCGTGACGATGTGGGACGGTCAGTTCGACCTGCTCGTCGAGAAGGGCGTCGTCGGCGTCGCCATCAACGTCGCCCTGGTGGGCGCACTGTTGTTCGTCGTCAAGTGACCGGCGTTTTCCCGGGATCGATCGATATGTGGGCCGAACCGGGAGCGAACGCCTTCGGTCTCGCCTTCTGACTGGCCCTGTGACCGGTCTCGACGGACACCCCGGTTCCGGTGGCAGACGATGGCGGCGGCAACCGACTGCCGGTTGTCTGATCGGTCAGTCCTCCACGATGACCGCGCCGCGCATGCCGAACTCGTTGAGGACCTCGCCACCCTCGAAGGACCCGACGAAGAACGGCGCCCCGTGGGGCGTGCAGTAGTAGAGGTAGGTGCCGGGACTCGAGAAGGTGTGGGTGAAGTCGTCGGCCTCGTCGCCGGTTTGCGGATCTATCGCCGGAACCGGTGCACCGCTATTGAACGACCCGTCCAGCGAGACGACGTTGTGCGGGATCTGGTTGAACAATGGCGGGAAATCGTCGGGATCCTCGGTTTCGTAGGTTACCCACGTCCACCTGACGGTCGTTCCCGTCGAAACCCGAACGGCGAGCGGATCGAAGGCGACCGGAAGCTCATCGAACGGGAATTCGGGGATGTCCACCGTCGTCAGCGCGTTGTTCTCCACGACGACCTCGTCCTGTCCAGTTCTATCGGCCACGGTCCCGTCCCAGACCGGGGACGGTTTGAGTTCCGCGTCCGCGTTCAGAAACGCCCCGAGTCCGTCCAGGCTCCCGTCGTTGTGGCGGCACTGTTCGGTGTAGAAGCTCAGGTCGAACTCGACGGAGTCGGTCTGGACCTCGTTGCCGTGGTCGATCGGGACCCACCAGGCGAACACGACGGAGTGCTCGCCGGCCGAGAAACACCCCTGATCGCCGGTCCCGCCACCCTCGCTGGCGGTGATATCGCCGGGGAGCGCGCCCTCGAGACTGGCGAGTTCCCGAACGATCTCCCGGAGCGACCCCACTGCAGCGGGGTCCTCGTCGCCGTCCTGGTAGTTGTCGCCGTCGTCGACCCAGTAGGCGGCCTGCACGGCGTCCAGCAGCTCGACGTCGACGTCGATTTGCCCGCCCTCCGGTCCGGTAACGGGTCCGGACTCGTCGGGGTCTTTCATTTCGGGTTCCGTGTACCCGTTTTCGTGAGCGAACCCCTTGTCGACCTGCAGCCAGACGTATCCCGGGTTGTCGCAAAGCGCGAGGTCGAAGGTGACCTCGCCGAAGTCCCCCGGCTTGACGTCGTCGAGTTCGATCACCGGCTCCTCGAGGTCGGCCGCGTCCCTGCCCCCGTCGCAACTGGCGCCGTCCAGTTCCGGGTCGCTGTACTGCGTGTTCTCGAGGAACTGGTCGGGGTCGTCGACGGCGACCAGCCACGCCGCGTTCGATGGCAGGCCGGTTTCGCCGGCCTCGAGGTCGTCCTGACCGCCAGTGGTCCCCGCCGGTCCCTCCCACATGCGGACATCGACTCCTTCCCCCTCGTCGGGCGACCAGTCCGAGTAGTGCGCCGAATAGCCAACCTTCATGTCGAGTTCCCCGGCGACGAGCGCGTTGTTCTCGAACGCTTCCGTGTCGCTGAAGTACGCGGACGTCCCCAGGCCGGCACCCGCCGAGGCGAGCCCGATGGCACTGAGGCCGCCCAGTACCTTCCGTCTGGACAGTTCGAAGTTCCCGTCGGTCATCGTTGATCTCCCCCCTAACTGAATCCGACCTTTGCTATTGATTACCAACATCTTATCTAATAGCCCCATACTCCCCTTTAGACCAGTGAAAATGCGCTCAAGAGGTCGTTAAGGTGACTCTACGTCCCGGTTCCTCGGGCCCTATTTCGCCGCGGCCGCCCACGGGATGGAAGTTCTCGATCCCCGGGAATCGAGGATCACCGGGTTGTGCCGAAATGATCGGGGAGA
>Ga0207797_1001302_pt1 | contig 18153 bp, 10 predicted proteins | sample PRCRCaboRojoPR_6_FD_187275 | JGI IMG/M metagenome (GOLD analysis project Ga0207797, IMG submission 187275) | Marine sediment microbial community from Cabo Rojo, Puerto Rico - PR CR 10% Liquid 1 (SPAdes) | ecosystem: Environmental > Aquatic > Marine > Coastal > Sediment | place: Cabo Rojo, Puerto...
TCCCGGACTCTGCCCCTGAACCAACATCATAGGGCCTGTGGGGAGACTGACTGCTTATCCAGTAGCAAAAGGGCTTATCAGGAGTGTTGGACTGCAAGAACTCATCGAAAGACTGATAAGTTTTTCCGCCATGATTGTAGTCACGTCCGCTCATTTTCACACTTCCCGGACCCCAGCCTTTGCCCTGGGTTCCCACATGATAGCCGGCTTCCTCAAGGATATCCGTGTAGAAAGGAAACTTATCCGGTAAAACGCCCCATAAATTGGCCCCTTCTTCAAGGCGCCATATATCCTGCCCCGTAAGCATACCTGCCCTGGCCGGAGAGCAGGAGGGAGCGGCACAAAAAGCCTGGGTAAAACGAACCCCTTGTCTGGCCACAGCATCAATATTTGGTGTTTTGACCACAGGATCCCCATAGCATCCCAGGTGATTCCAGGAATGATTGTCAGACATAAGCAACAGAATGTTGGGTCTTTTTCTTTTCTGCGGTCTGTAACGATTATTTTTAACTTGCAGACCGGCAAGCGCCACAGGTGTAAGTGACATGAACTGCAAAAATTCGCGGCGGGTGTAGTTTGACATGGTATATCCTTTTTTATTTAATGTATCATTTGAATGTAATAACCTTTTTGTCTATAAAGCTGATGAATCTCTGTACATATAAAGTAAAATGACCTCAGGGTGTATAGGGCTTCCTCATATCCCTAATGAACAAGCTATTTGCCTCCGGGTCATCCAACACTTTCTCTTTGGCAGGGTCCCAGGTTACCTTTCTCCCCGTGCGGATGGCAATATTACCCATATGACTTATTCCGTCTGAAATGATGGCGTCGCCCAAAGGACATATCTCTTCGGATTTCCCTTTAATGATATCAATAAATGCCTGCCCCATGCTGTCAGAAGAACTGAGGACATAGTCGTTGGGTCTGTTGGCTTCAAATTCATCAAATTTCTTTTGAAGCTCCGGGACATTGGATTCAGCGGACCCACGGCTCAGTGATATCCAGCCTTTGGATCCCCAGAAGGTAGTTGCGTTATTGTCCTTTTTATTGCGGTATTTCCAGGTATTGTTCTTTTTCACCCTGTCAACACTTAAAAAATGCATGTTGATCCCGGATTTGAACTGATAATTCAGGTCCCAGGAATAAATGTTGTCATAGATACCCCCGGAATTCCAGAAAGTACCAGTCCCTTCACAGGAATATACTCCATCCAGTTTATCTTTGAGTGCCCATATCATAATGTCAAGCGGATGCGCACCCCACCCGGCCAGAAAACCAATACTGTAATCCCACTGAAACCAGGAGCTGTTATTTGTTACCCGCTCCGGACAGTAAGGATTCAAAGGGGCAGGACCGGTCCACAGGTCGTAATCAAAATCATCCGGTACAGGAACTTCATTACATACGGGAGATTCTACGGGATTTTTACCCGGACACCAAACGTCAATCTTTTCAATATCTCCGATCTTTCCTTCTTTGATCATATCTACACCTGCCCTCATATGCTCCATCACGCGCTGTTGCGTGCCGTAATGGAAATGGACATCATTCGCCTTTAATTCTTTCTCAAGGATCTTATAATTGGGATAGCTTAATCCGAGAGGTTTTGCCAGCATCACGTGTTTGCCTGCCCTGGCTGCCATGATGGCTGCCAGCACATGCCAGTGATCGGGAGTTACGATATTTACTGCATCAATATCCGGTCTTTCGAGTATTTCATTAAAATTCAGGTAAGGCTTGCATTCGGGAGCTTTCCTTCCCTGTTTTTTGTAGTTTTCATTAATTAAAGCAGCCCTTTTCTCCCTTCGATCCAGATGTGGATCGCATGTTGCCACCGAAAATGCAGACTCAAGCGGAAGGAAATATTGCTCCAGCTCTCTTGTGCCCCGGTTTCCTACACCGATGTGGGCAACCAAAACCTTATCATTGGCCCCTTTGGCACAAGAGCTTAATATGTGAGGTGCCAACAGGGTACCACCAACAATCGTGGCAGTGTTTTTTAAAAACTGTCGTCGGGTTGTGTTAACTTTTTTCATGGCAATATCATTTTTTAAAATTTTTCCAATGTTCCTGCAATTGACCCTGGTCTCTTTTTCCTGGTGAAACAAGCAATCTGTATTTAAGATGCAATTTTTCACCTTTTTCAAGTACCTCTTTAGAATCGAATAATATAGCGGGATTGAAATAGTAAAAGGGAATATCGGGATTCTTCTCAATAAACCATTTGTTTGGATGGTTCAAATTCCCCGGATGATCAAAAATCGTTAAGGAGATGGGCTCTCCTTCAACATTTTTTACCTCGTAAGTAAGCCATTTTGAAGGTTTCCCATGCAAGTCTCCTGTTTTTCCCCGGGCATCAAGTATTCTGCTAACCTGCAGGTGCTCATCCAAACGGGCAGCAAAGCCAGCATATCCTCCCCATGATTTACCATTCGGCTCTCCAGGTATGGGTGTCCGGTCAAGTACCACCTTACCCGCCATAGCGGTAAAAGTAGTTTCCCAATCGATATAATAACTACCATCGTTAGAAGGGGTAGCAACCTGAATAATGCGTTTTTCCTGCAACAGATCATCTTTTCCAGGAGGATGATAGGCCAGTTTGAGATGAAAAGTTGCCTGAAAATCTTCAGATAAATTGTAATCCACAGAACGAAGCTCGGTGGTTCCCTCTGATTGGCCTGTTTCCCGGTCTTCCTCCCAGTAATTCAGGCCATTTATGTATTTCCATGAAAACCAAACAGCCCGGTGCCAGGGATGATCCTCAGGGCGCAACCAGGTCAGTTTCGTTCCGTCAGGAGTACATAAAGGATGAAAAAACGGTTTGCCTTCTGCTTTGTCAAAGTTATACTGCCACAATATCTGACCTTTATGCAACAAGGCCAATGCATCTTCTTTTTTCTTCCATTCCAGTTGCTTTAATTTCTGGGGATTTTCAGGGTATATTCCTGTTTCTTTTGGCTGGGTTATAGGAACCGGAGCAGACCATTCCGTGATATTAGAGGAACTCAAAAGCAGGAGAAAAAAGAGTAGGATCAAATAATTTCTTTTCTTCATAAGGAATTAGCATCTTCAGATTATAGTAAAATTAAGTTAATCAAATCAATACCAAAGTACTTACCGGTCTTTTCCAGTAATTCAAAGCTCATTATCTCTTATCTCAATAACAGCGTCAATCATTGCCTGATAACTTTCAACAGGAACATAACCGGGTATTGAATTACCCGAACCAATACCAAAACCTTCTGCCATTTGTCTGTATTTGGTTCCTTTTTCCAGTACATATCGATAGACTTCATCGTATCCATTATTGGTCAGTATATCAACATCTATACCCCCGAATAACCCGATTTTATCATTATACAATTCAATCCATTTCTCAAAGGGCGCGATCTGATCTTCATTGGAATGTTTTGCATCAATACCCAGTTCGATCAAATCATCCATAATACTGAATATATTGCCACAACTGTGCAATAAAAATTTCTTGCCGGATCGGTGCACCAAATCAATTATTCTTTTATATTGAGGCAGAATATATTTCCTTATGGTATCAGGTTCCAGCAAGGTTGAAGATTTAAAACCCAAATCATCACCCATCCGATAGAAAACAAACAAGTCGTCATATTTTCGGATCAGCTCAGACCAAAGCTCTAAATATAAATCCCCTATCTTTCGGAAAAGATCAGCAAACAACTCAGGATCTAAGTATTGCATGGTACATAGTTCTTCAAACCCCACCAGATCCCGGCTTGATTCAAATATGCCATAACCACAGCCTCCATAAGCTTTCATTCCTGAAGGTGAAGCATTTTTTATGGCCTCAAAATGAGGAGTATATTCATTCCAAAATATCTCTGGTATTTCATCAAAAGGATATTTGTTGAAATCATCCCGGGTTTGTATTGGCCCTTTCATTCCGCCAATAATTGCACCATGACCGGGATAAATATCACATATCGGAGCCTCATAATCGAAGGCATCATAGGTCATGTCTTTCCAAAAACCAATGATCCTTTGATAATAAGCTTCATAATCCTTTGGCTGACTACCTTGTATGACAATCTCTTCATCCAGGTATTCAGCAATAAACGGAGGGTCAATGTGATGTTCATAAAGGGGCAATCGTTTGGGTTTTCGATTATACAATACATCCACTATATTTCTGTAATCTGGTTCCATAGGGGTATTATATGATTCAGTAGCTTCACCGCGTATAAATATATCAATTGTCCTTCAGAAATCAATATATTTGAGTGATATTTTTCAATTGCCATTATCACCCTTAAGGAGACTAATTCTTCATCCCAGAAATTATTTATGACACATGCCTTAGCCGAAGATATTATAAGTTCTGAATTTCCCGTTTCATAAACAGATTTGAGATTGCACTATTTTTATTACCTTTAAAACTTAAAACATTACAATTATGACATCCAGAGAACGGATAATTAAAGCAATCAATCACCAGGAAACCGATAAAATACCCATAGATTTTGGTGGCCACAGGTCTTCAGGGATTATGGCAATTGCCTATGCCCGGTTGAAAGAAGAACTGGGAATTACTTCCGGTAACATCTATGTATACGATATGATCCAGCAGCTCGCAATAATCGAGCCTCAGGTACTTGACATGTTCGAATCAGATACCATTGAAATGGGCAGGGGGTTTTTAACCGATGATTCAGACTGGAAGGACTGGGAGTTACCGGATGGAACACACTGTAAAATTCCATATTATATCAACCTGGAAAAAGAAGGTGAGGACTGGATTCTTACCAATGATGACGGAAAAGAACTGGGGAGGCAAAAGAAAGGTTGTTTGTATTTTGAACAGACCCATTACCCCCTGGAAGATATCGATTTTGAAAATGCTGATTTTAATGAAATTGAGAGCATATTGGATGAATGTATGTGGGCAGCTGTTCCACATCCTGGCGCGCATCTTCCTGATGATAATGAAGGGTATAAGCTTTTATCCGAAGGAGCCAGGAATCTTCGGGAAAGCACGGATAAAGCCATCATAGGATTATTCGGAGGGGCCATGTTTGAAATGCCCCAATATTTGCTTGGTTCGGAAAATTTTTTTATGTACCTGGCCATGTACCCGGATGCAGTTCATCGCTTCCAGGAAAAACTCTGTAATTTATATGAACGAAACTTGGAGAAATGGCTTCAGGCTGTTGGTCCCTACATAGACATTATACTTTTTGGTGGTGACGACATAGGCACCAATCAGGGTCCCATGATTTCGCCTGAAATGTACAGAGAATTTATCAAACCTTATCAGAAGCGTTTGTGGAACAAGGTAAAAGAACTGGCAGATGTAAAGGTCCAGTTACACTCTTGCGGAGGAGTGGAACCACTGCTTGATGATATGATTGATGCGGGACTGGATATGATCAACCCGGTACAGATCACTGCGCAGGGAATGGATCCTGAAAATCTTACAGACAAATACAACAACCGCATTTGCTTCTGGGGCGGTGGATGCGATACACAACACGTGCTGGACAATGCAACTCCTGATGAAATAGAAGATCATGTGACCAGGCTGATGAATCAATGGAACAAAATCAATGGATATGTCTTTCAGCAGGTTCACAACATCATGGCGAATGTCCCGCCAAAAAACATTGTCAGAATGTTTGAAACTGTAAATAAATTCAGATGAATCATTTAAAACATTACAAATCTCCTGGGTGTTTCCCATCCAGAAAATGCTGTTCGATTTTCTCAAGTGAATGACCCTTGGTTTCCGGGATGTAAGAATAAACAAAAATGAGGCCCAAAATTCCAATCACTGCATAGATAAAGAAAGCTCCTCCCGGATTCACCAACATACCTTCACCTGCAGGATTCTGCATCTCTCCTGTAACGAATCGACCAAGTGACAGAAAAGTATTGGCAATTATAAAATTAGATACCCAGCATACCATGGTGGCAATGCTCATCCCTAGTCCCCTGATTTTTGTCGGATACACCTCAGAGATCATCAACCAGGATATTGGACCAAGACTAATGGCAAAGAACGGGATATAAATGATCATGCTTATAAAGGAAATCCACTTCAGCGCACCACCCATGGTTTCATGAAATGTAAATCCTACTCCCAGAGCTACCAGTGCTATCACCATTCCGGTAAGGCCCAGGTACAATAAAGGTTTTCTTCCCCAGCGATCCACAAGATATATGGCTACCACGGTAAACAAAACGTTTACAAAACCAATAGGAAGAGAGGGCAGTATGGCATTATAAACAGGATCAGCAGCATCTGCACCAAAACCTGCCATCTCGAATATAGTAGGAGAATAATAGATGATGGTATTGATTCCTGTAAATTGTGAAATGGCCATGATTCCTATGCCAATGAGAAGCGCAGGACGTACCCATTTGGCCTTTAACACATTTAATGAACCGGCCTGTTCGCTCTCTTTCTTGATATTGACCTTTATCTGAGTCAGAACATCTTCTTTCTGAGGCTCCCCAACCTTGTCCAGTACCCTCCTTGCCTTGTCCTCCCCTTTATAGCTCATGAGCCATCTCGGGGTTTCAGGGAGGAAGAACATTCCAATTCCAAGAATAAGGGAAGGAACCAAACCAACCAGGAACATCCACCGCCAGCCTTCTTCAACATTGGCAAAACCCAGATCCACAATATAGGAGGCGAAAATACCCACCGTAATGGCCAACTGGTTGATGGAGACCAATGCTCCTCTGACGTGGGTGGGGGAAAGTTCAGAAATATAAAGAGGAACGGTGTAGGAAGCCACTCCAATGGCAATTCCGACAATCAACCTCCAAATAATTAAAAGGGCAACAGTATTTGCCGCAGCAAGTCCAATGGAGCCGACAGCAAACATAAAAGCAGTAATAATCAGGACCTTCTTACGTCCCAGTATATCTGTAATTCTGCCGCTGCTAACTGCTCCAACTGCTGCACCAAGCACTGTAATGCTCACAATCCATTCCTGGGTCCTTTCAGGAAGCTGACTCATCCCATTAATTAACAAATTGGGATCATTCTTGATAAGCAACAAAGCGCCGGAAATCACACCGGTATCAAACCCAAAAAGCAACCCCCCGAAGGCTGCAATGGTAGCTATTAAAATAACATAGCCCCTGTTATAAGTCTTAGTCTTTGCCATAATGAAGAATTTTCATAAAAATAAGAAAATTATTGGTATATTTGAATACAATAAGAGATCTTAATTAATGTGTTCCGTAAGAACCCTTTAAAAATCAGTCGAAATGAGTAAAGCCAACAGAATATTAATCCGCAGTGCTTATGTCGCAGCACTGGGTGGATTTCTTTTTGGATTCGATACAGCGGTTATTTCAGGAGCTGAAACATCGATACAGGAATATTGGGAATTAAGTGGTTTCTGGCATGGATTTACCGTAGCTGCCGCGTTGATCGGAACCGTTATCGGTGCATTGACGGCCGGTAAACCTGCAGATAAGTTCGGAAGGCGAAACACCCTTTTAATTGTAGGATTGCTCTTTTTTATTTCAGCTCTGGGTAGTGCTCTTTCAAAACTGTGGATGCCCTTTATGATATATCGTTTATTAGGAGGAATTGGCGTAGGAGCTTCCTCTGTGATCGGTCCAATGTACATTGCCGAGATCTCTCCTGCGGAAAAAAGAGGCAAACTTGTAGCCATGTTTCAGCTCAATGTAGTGATCGGGATGTTAACGGCTTATGTTTCAAACTATATCATTTCACTCCTGGCAGAAACGCATGCCTGGAGGTGGATGTTTGGTGTAGAGGCTCTACCTGCCATCCTGTTCTTCTCATTCCTGTTTATGGTGCCGGCTACTCCCCGGTGGCTCATCCTGAAAAACAAACCGGATAAGGCCAGAGAAATCCTTAAGCTTTTTAATGTTTCCAACCTTGAGGACCAGGTTAAAATCATCCAAAATTCCATTTATTCGGAAAAACATATCCTTTCAGCCAAACTGTTTACAAAACAATTGAGATTCCCAATTATGCTTGCGATACTTCTGGCATTTTTCAATCAGTTTTCAGGGATCAATGCCATTCTGTACTATGCTCCACGGATCTTTGAGATTGCCGGAATAGCAAGAGAATCTGCCCTGCTTCAATCTGTATCTATAGGAATTACCATGTTGATTTTTACCATTATCGCCATCAATATCATTGACCACTTCGGCCGTAAAAAATTATTACTGGTAGGTGCAGTAGGATTAGCCATCACACTTCTCATGGTATCGCTGGACTTCCTGATAGCCGAAGAGCCCGGAATAATCGTATTAATTGGTTTGATCGGATTTATCGCCTTTTTTACGCTCTCTCAAGGAACTGTTATCTGGGTATTCCTTTCTGAAATCTTTCCAAACCGTGTGCGCGCAAAAGGTCAAACCCTGGGCAGCTCCACCCATTGGGCATTTGCTGCCATTATTTCATGGATATTTCCGATTTTTGCCAAAATAGGCAATACCAGTTCAACAGGTTATATTTTTCTTCTATTCTCAATAATTATGGTCATACAATTTATTGTTGTATACAGATTTTTCCCTGAAACCAAAGGCAAATCCCTGGAACAGATCCAGGATGACTTCGGACTTTAAAGTCTCTTAATCTTGCGCCAATTTTCCCTGAACAGTTGTTGAGGGTTTAACGCGCAAGGTTTTTATCTCGTAAGGTTTGACTTCAACTTTTAATGTGTTGTTATCGATAACATTTAATTCTGTGCCTACTTCATTCCACTCCATCATATCTTCTTCCCAGGCTTTTGATAAAGATGTCCCGAAAACCAGTTAATTTTGATCGCCTGACATCGACGGAGGTGCGTCCTCAAGATCACTACCCCAGTCTTTATTTGGTTCCGGTCCCATCTGAAGCACCAGCTTTCCGCCTTTTACAAGCTCGGAATGGTAAAACCAGGGCTTTTCCAATCGCTCTCCGTTTAAGGTGGCAGATTGCACATAAATATTATCTTTTGAGTTATTAATGGTTTCTATGACAAAAGTATCTCCCTCATAATAATTCGAATCCAGATGAATGGTAACCTTATCAAATAAAGGGCTACCAATTTCGTAAACCGGTTTGACAGCAGCTCCTCCACGCATCTCAAAAAGGCCCATAGAACTCATCACAAACCAGGCCCCCATCTGGCCCTGATCTTCATCTCCAAGCCACCCGTTATAGGGATCTGTGCCATAGTACTGTTCCATAATTTTTCTTGACCACTTTTGGGTTAGCCAGGGTTTACCGGAATAGTTGAACAACCAGGCTGCCTGCATGTTGGGCTGATTGCCATGATTGACCCCTCTGCCTCTTCCATACATGGCCATAAAATTTCCACTGCTGGCCCTCTCAAAGCCTTCATCCAATCTATCATTAAACTCCCCGCGGCCTATTAGATCCACCAAACCCTGCACGTCATGAGGCACAAAAAAAGTGTATTGCCAGGAATTTCCCTCTACAAACCCTGCATGAGAAAACGGATCAAATTCCCTCACCCAGGTTCTGTCTTTATGCTTCTGCCGCACATACTTCACCTCCTGGTCAAATATATTTTTATAATATCCGGCACGTTTTATGAACTCCTCGTAATCTTCTTCATTGTCAAGAGCCTTGGCCATCTGAGCCACACACCAGTCGTCATAGGCATATTCCATGGTATTGGATACCGGCCCATCCTCAACCGGGACATAACCCAGTTCCATATATGGGGCCAGTTGTCGATTACCTACATGACCTCCGCAAAAATGGGGCTTACCCGGCTCCGTCTGGTTATGTTTCATGGCTTCATAAGCCTTTTCTATATCATAATTGCGTATGCCTTTCTGGTAAGCACTTACCATGAGCGGTATTTCATGAGAAGCCACCATAATGCTTGAATATTCAATACCAGTGGGGCCTTTGGGTAGCCATCCTCCACGTTCATAAATCTCCAGCAATGATTTCACCCATTTATTGGCAATATCCGGGGTTGCCAGGGTCCAAAGTTGATTGAGGTTCCAGAAGGTATTCCAGAAAGCATCACATCCATATACCGGAGATTGTGGATCTTCCAGTTGAACAACTTCTTCGCACATATCCACATATTTGCCATTGACGTCACTCAATATGGTGCGGGCTGCGTAGGAACGATACAAATTCGTATAAAACTTCACCTTATCCTGTTCTGTGCCGCCTTCAATTTCAATTCTACATAGCAGATCATTCCATACCTTTTCTGCCTGAGCAACTGCTGCATCAAAGTCCCAGCCAAACCCGGAAGTTTCCTCCTCCAGGTTCAAACGGGCCTGTTCAATACTGACCAGGGATATACCGGTTTTCATAACAATCTGTTCATCAGATGAAGTGGAATATCTAAGGGCTACTCCCATATCTCCGCTGCCAGAGATGGTCGAGGCGTCCCGCTTCACCGTATCTCCTATCCATCCATCCATTGATTGGAAGGGTTTGCTCAATTTTGCAACAAAATGGACCGTATATTCATTCCATTCGGTGCTCTGTTGTTTCACGTAACCCTCGATTTGATTTTCATCAACTTTACGTACCTCTGCATCCAGTACCTCGAATCCATATTCCGTGGGAAATTTCAAATCAAAGAGGATATAGGCATCATTAGCTTCCGGAAAGGTATAGCGTTGAATGCCCGTACGTGTGGTTGCGGTCAACTCAGCGGTGATATCAGAATCGTAAAGATCTACCTTATAATAGCCCGGAGATGCGGATTCCTCCTCGTGCCGGTATCGGGAGCGATATCCGTGTTCCGGTTCTCCGTTCAAAGATCCCGGTTGAGTTCTTAATTCTCCTATTATAGGCATGGTTAACAACCCACCCATCGTCCAGGAATGAAGATGACTGAATCCAGAAATGCTTTCAATAGTATATTCATATCCCGCTTTCCACATTTCCTCTTGGTTATCAGGACTAAGCTTCACCATACCAAAGGGCATACTCGCACCGGGATACAGCATCCATCGGGAATTGGAAGTACCGATCATGGGATCGACATAATCTACTGGCTGTTTTGATTCATTTTTGCCACAACCCTGTATCAATAGCAACAAAATACCTGTAAATATAATCCCCGTTATCTTTTTCAAATGATGCATAATTTCTATTTTTTTGAAATAAATTATTTCCCCAAAAACAATTAAAAGTACAAAAATAACTGGAAGGGCAAATCAAAACATAGGTCGAACTTTAAATTTCAATCCTCCTTTTTCCTCCAAAATGAATCCCCACAGGTCCAACCAATCCTGATGGCATCAGGGGATCATCAGCAGCAATGGCTTCATAATCCTGAAAATCTCTCCGCTCTGAAACAAGACGAACATTTGTTTCTGTATAGCGTTTATCAGGAGATAATCCCGCATCGCCAACAATCCTGTTGAACCAGGTATTGGTAACCTCTATCTCCAGTATATTAATGCCCTGCTTTATAGCTTCTGTGATATCAATTGTCCAGGGATCCGTCCAGATGACTCCCAGGTCTTTGTCATTTAAACGAACCCGTGCAATATTGTATACTTTTCCCAATGCAAGGCAGGCTGGAATCCGTGCCTGGCTCCCACCTAGCCTGATTTTTTTATAATAGGTTGCTGTTCCTGAGAAATACCGGATACCATCATCAGGATGCTCATTCCAGGCTATGAGCTTCTGAAATTCTGCTTTTCCCGGAGCACCCCAGCCTGATGGAAACTGTACTTCCCAGGGTCCTTTTAATTCCATGGCAGAAAGCCCGGCTATATTAATTTCCTTTGTTTTTTTGTTCGAAAATTTCAATTGATACTCACCATTCTTCCAGAAACAGAGCTGCATCATGTTTGCATCACTGGCTTTAACCTCATAACCATTTGAAGGTCCTTTTACAGAAACTACATGATCCTGATCAGCCAATTCCCGGAAAATGACAAATGTTGATCCATTCTCGGGCAAATAAACAGACACGTTTGTTCTTCCATCTTCCGTAAACTGATAATCAATAGCTTCTTCGATTTTGCCACCAACTGGATCCCAAAACTCCGGCTTATACCCTTTAACCCGGAATATGCATTCTCCAGCACCTGTTCCGGAAAGAAAATAAACATCCAAATCTTCACTCCTGCGGTGGATGTATTCAAAAGGCCCTTCGAAATCCGGAAGTATATGCTTATTTTTTAAAACTGTATCTATATCTGTTCCTGAATAGATTTCACCTTTTCCAACAGATCTTTTTAGGGGTTTATTAGATCTCTCACCCCACAGCTTATTGATGAATTTCTTCACCTTCCTATCCGCTTCCGGGTAATTTCCAAGACCTGGTGCAGCTTGTGGTTGATTTTTACCCAAAATTACAGTTGCACCTTCTTTTGCAAAATCATATATCTTTTGTAATGCCTCAAAAGGTATGACAGCATCTTGTATATCCACAACCAATATGTTATACTTCATTCCATCAGGTAGTAGGAGATTTCCCTTTTCATCAACAGATAAGCGATTTAAGAGCACATCCGTATTTACCAGATCGTATTTATGCCCCTGGTTAAGATTCAGGGTTGGATTATTGCCCCAATTTTCACCCCTGCCCCATCTTGCATAATTCTTATCACTTATATAAACACAAGCATCAGCTATGTAATATCCCTGACTCAGTAAGTATTGACAACGACCCAAATAATCGATAAAACTCCCGGATTCCTTCCACCAGGTTACATTTGGATTGAAGTGGGTGCCGGCAAAATATTCATAACCAGGCTTTTCTATTTCCGAAGGAGAAGAAGTAAAAGTATGCCATATAAAACGATTGGCTCCATCGATAAAATTCCTATCCGCAAAATATTTTAAATATGCCGGATATTTGGACCAGTGGTAATCCATATGCGTAAATGCCTCAATGGATACCAAATTACGGCCATAAATATGAGCAGCCATAGAAGCGAAGCGAGCATTGCTCCTGGCACGATCCTTACTGTCACACCAAAACTCTGCCTGGGGCATATCATTGGCACCCCAAAATTTAAGCATGTCAGCCTCCCGGAATATAGGAGCATCTCGTCTCCATGGACCCCCATTTTCTGAATGCCATTTCACTCCCCGGGCATGACTGAGTTCTCCAATCTTTTTATAACAATTGTTTCTAAAGCAATCGCTTAATGTACGATGGTAATCCTGCATAAATCGTTCGGAGACTTCCATGTTCTTCACGATCATACCGGTAAGTACAGGAAAATAAACTTCCAGATCATACCCCCTGTATTTCTGGAATTCCTTTTCAAAACCGAGCGTCCAGTTTGGATATACTCCTTCCCAGCTTACATTATAGAAATGAGTGAGCGTATTCCCTGCAAGTGTACCTACCTCGTCTAAAAGAGTATTGCCCATAAGATTGAAATAACGCTCCACCGAATCTTCATTTAGAATATCCACACTGCCTTTCCCAGCCGACATGCCTCCATGATGTCCTTCCTCTTCAAATACCGCACAGGCAAAACGAATAATACGCCATTGTCCTTCAGGAACCTCCCAATTCAGAAATCCATTCTCCTTATAATCAGATAAATTAATTGTTTTATCGGCCAAAGCAGCATCCCCTTCTTCTCCGTTTATAACTTCATACCATCTGTCATTCAAATTTATTTGTGATGGATCCTCTGCATGTGAACCATTTGGCTCAGTCTTAACCGCCAATAAGGCGATGTCCCAAAAATATTTCATTTCTTCTGGTTCATCGAGATAAGCAGATATGTTTACCGGTCCTTTTACAGTAGCTGCGGTCCATATCAGGCGTTTTGGTCCGTGAAGGCCCATATCCCATGGACCTCTCAGAGAACCCCCGGTATTTGAAAGGTTAACACTTATCTGCATATTCAATCGGGCAGCTTCCTGAGTGGCGTGTTTCAATATATCTTGCCAGCCGGTGCTCATAAATTCATGTTTGATATGTAAGGGCACGGGAATATTGCCTGTATAATAATCATCATGGTATCCTCTTGAATCGCATATCAACACTCCTCCTATCCCCTGCTTATGCATTTCTTCCAGCTCACGGGTAATTGATTCCCTGCTGACATTCCCCTTAAGCCACCACCAGTAAACCCAGGGTTTTGCTGATTCAGGCACATTATAAAAATTTTTCTCAAGGTTATCACTCATCAATGAGTTTTGGCCAGGATTGTATCCGCTTCCTGATATATTCGGCTTTAAGCCGAGACTTGTTAAATAATTGCCGGGAAATGCCATTAAACCAGTAACAGCTGTAAAAGAAGTAGTTAAAAAGCTTCGTCTGGATATTTTTAAGCGATTGTTGTTATTTTTTTCTTTCATGTAAGATTATTTGGGGAATTTAAAAACATAATTACCGGATCCCAATCTTAAACGGGTATCCTCCTCTTCACTCCGGATCTCTAAAATATCGGGATGATTTGAGATTTGAGTACCAGATTCGGTAATCCTATCTATCTGAATTGAAGGAATAACAACGGTTGCAGTTGTGTTAACAGGAATGCTTACCTTCATGGTTCTTTGTTCACCCCCCTGGGACCATTCTGATTGAATTCTTCCGTTTGGTGACTCATACCAGGCTTTTGTCCATTCAATATCACCCACCATGGCAGGCTCAATCAAAATGTGATTATAGGCCGCTGAGCTTGGTGTTTGTCTTATCCCCGCCAATCCTTCATAAAACCACTCCATAATATGACCCAGCATCAGGTGGTTGTTGGACACCTCCTCCAAAGCTGCCCATGATTCAGTGAGGGCAGTGGCTCCTTTCTTAAGCTGATAACCATAGCCAGGCACATCGCTGCGGGCATTCATCTCAAAGAGCAATTGATCGGCTTCTCCATTTTCCAGTGCTTCTACCAGAAAATGAAATCCCACATCACCAGCGGTTAGAGCCTTGTTATTGGCTCGTATGGAATCTTCCAGATTTGAGAGTACTTCCTGTCGATCAGATTCTTTCACCAGTCCTGTAACCAGAGGCATGGCCATGGCAGTTTGGCTTCCCGTGGAATACACATGAGCCGTTGAATCAAAGAAACGATTCTGGAATGCATCTTGAATCTCTCCGGCCCATTGCGTATAACGTTCAGCCTCTTCAGTTTTATCTATAACCCTGGCCATCTGGCTCAGCAGCTTAACATCATAATAATAGATGGCTGTAGCTGTAACTGCTTTAGGAGTAAGCTGGGCCTGACCCGGAGGATTGGGTCCAAGATCATACCAGTCACCCAAACCGTGGGAAAGAATGTGGTTATCGGCTTTGCTTTTCAGGTAGTTTACATACTGATCCATCATAGGCCAGGCTTTTCGGATGGTCTCCTCATCGCCATACCATTTATAAAGCAGCCATGGCAATATCACCGAGGCGCTTCCCCATTCAGGGGAATCCCTGAATCCACCAATAAACTCAACATATTCAGGGGCAATATCCGGTACAAGGCCCTCATTAGTTTGGGAATCCATCATATCAGCAATTTGTTTATTATAAAGATGGTGTAGATGATAGTTATAATGAACCGATCCACCCATCAGATGCGTCTGCTCCAGCCACCCCAGCTTTTCCCGATGCGGGCAGTCTGTCATCACACTTTGTAAATTGCTTTTGATGGCCCATTTGATCAAGGAATAGATGTCGTTAAAAGGCTCGTAGGAAGTTTCAAAATGACCTGTTCCCGGTGCAGAATTGCGGTTATGAAGAAACTCCATATTCACAATTCCAGGCTTATTGTCGTCTGAAACGGAATCTGGAACAGCCCCTTCCACCTGTACATATCGAAAACCGTAATAAGTAAACTTCGGATGCCAGATCTCCACGCCATCACCTTTTAAAGTATAGGTGTAATAATGCGGTTTTCCGGAGGCATCCTGGTTGGCCAGACCATTGTCATGGAGCAGTTCGGAAGGAGTTAGCCGGATCTGTTGCCCTTTCTTTCCTTTTACCTTTATCCGTGGAATTCCGGAGGCATTTTGGCCGAAATCATACAGGTAAATCCCAGGCTCAGGTTGATTAACTTTTTTGTAAGCCAGTGTTTCTGATATTTTCACGGGATGGCTTTGCTGGGCTCGTAATTTACCATTAGAGGGCTCAGCAATCTTAACCGATTTCCATCCTTCTCCGTCAAATTCTGGCTCGTCCCATCCCGGCTGATCAAGTCGGGCGTCATAGTCTTCCCCTCCGAAGATACTTGAATAGGTTATGGGAGAGGCTGTTGTCTGCCAGTCAGGACCTGAAACTATGGTTTCGGTGCTCCCATCCCGGTATCTCAACCTAAGTTGACAAAGCATTTTGGGCATTCCATAAGCGATCACTAGTTTACGGTACCTTTCCCTGTTCACGTTGTAAAAGCCATTGCCAACAGTTACACCAATGGCATTTGATCCGTGCTGCACCTGTTCGGTAATTTCATATATATTATATAATACAGTTTCCCGGTAATCGGTCCATCCCGGTGATAAAAACCGGTCTCCAATCTTTTTTCCATTCAGCCGGGCTTCATAATGTCCCAGGCCGGTAATAAAAAGAAAAGCTTCCTTCACTGGATTGTCAACCTGAAATTCATAACGAAATCGTGGCACCACCGGCCGTCTTTTACCTCTGACTCCCAATTGGCTTCCACTTCCATGAATACCGGGAACAATCTTCATGGAATCCGGAAGGGTTTCATAAGCAATCCATCGGGCATCCTCCCAATCCGCTTTCCCGAACAGACCTGTCACGAAAGTTGCTGTTTGGCTCCATTCAGATGCAATTCCATACCTGTCCCATACCCTTACCCGCCAGTGATACCGGGAAGCCGCTTCCAATTCAGGCCCCTGGTAAGGAATGTGCAAATTGTTTTTTCCTTTATTCTTACCGGAATTCCAAAAATATTTCCCTTCTTCCAGGGCTTTTTCTGATTCTGCCAACACTATCTGCCAGGCGGTTTGCCATTGATTGCGCTGATCAGAAGACATCTGCCAGCTAAATGATAGCTCTTCTCTACCTACTCCTGCCGGAGATTCCTTGTTGTTACATTTAAGAGTAGCTACCTCTATGGCAGGACCATTTCTGCATCCGGTAGATATATGTAATATAAAGAGAAAAATGATTGTCAGTTGTGTGATTTTGCGTATATGATACATGAGTATAAAAATAATATTTTGTTTATAAGCATTTTGTGATATGTATAATCTATCAATCCAAATCAGATCTTCTTAACTGGAATATCAAACAACAATCCAAGTTTTTCAATTTTATGCGCAATATGGCCTGTACCAATGGCACAATGATGGGCAGGGCCCTGTTTTGACCACTGGGTAACAAAATCTTTTGCTCCCAACTCAAAACGATATCGACTGTTGGTATTGCCAATATTAAGAACAGGCCCGGGAACGGATTCACCTTCAGCCGTCAGTAGGAAAACTTCGTCTTTCCCCTGTACCACCGATAATAATGTTACCGGACCATGTTTAACCGACATTTGAATGGAAAGACCTTTACCAGGTTTGCCATGATAAACCGGTAAAGGAACCAATTTCACATTTCCTTCAGCTATTCCCGGATGGGCAGGTCCATCGTGACCAAGCATCACAATATCATCATTAAAATCCATTGAATAAAATTCAGAAAATGACCCTCCTGCTCCAAAAGCATCCATGATTTTCATGGCCTGGGCATTCTTTATTTCGCATTCCCCGGCAACCGGAACATTATTTCCCGTTAATAAAGTGTTTCCTGCTATCACTGAAGTAACAATGTTTTCATATTCATTGCCCGAGGTTCCTTCATAATAATAAGCTAAAGCTCCCAAATTATGATTATTGACAAGTTTATCCAATGCTATTGAAGTGCGTGCAGCCCTTTCAAGCTCTACCTGTTCGCATTCTGAAGAGACTTCAAACACCTCATTGAACTCCCTGATTTTATCTTTCACCTCCTGTGAAGTTATCTCATCGCGTAATTTTCTCAGTTCACACATCTCCACCAATTCCATATGCGTACCAAATACCGCAGATTGCTGTGTCAAATCGGTATACACATCCAGCATTCCTCCGTAATAATGCCCCAGGACTCCCAAATTGTTATTTTTCATGGCATGGGCTACTTTAGCAGCATCTATCCATCCTGCTATTTCCTGCCAGGCGGTTTCATCTTCAAGATGACCTGTTACAAACTCATAGCGAATGCCCGAACGATTGAAAACATTGGC
>Ga0207797_1001303_pt1 | contig 18144 bp, 12 predicted proteins | sample PRCRCaboRojoPR_6_FD_187275 | JGI IMG/M metagenome (GOLD analysis project Ga0207797, IMG submission 187275) | Marine sediment microbial community from Cabo Rojo, Puerto Rico - PR CR 10% Liquid 1 (SPAdes) | ecosystem: Environmental > Aquatic > Marine > Coastal > Sediment | place: Cabo Rojo, Puerto...
GTCGGGTCGACGTCGCGGACGGGACACACCGACCGGGCGAGGACGCACGGGAATCGCCGGCGGGCGAGGCGTCGGCTCGCGGCGCGGCCGACGTCGCCGCCGGACTCGCGACCCTGGGTGACGGGTTCGTCGTGCTCGACAGGCGGTGGCGTCTCCGATCGTCCGGCGGCGACGGCTCGACCCTGCTGGGTGTGGGAAGCCCGGGGACCGGCGGTGATCGATCCACCGCACTCGCGGCGTCCCAGGAGGGCACCACGGGCACAGGATCGAAGGCGGATCGACCCAGGGGTGTCGACCTGTCCGGCGAGGATCCCGCTCGAGGAGGTGCGACGGAAGCGGCGTCGATCTGGCGTCGCCGCCCCGAACTCGTCGGGACCGGACTGCGGACGGCCTGCTGGAACGCGGTCGTCGATCGAGCGGACGGGGGGGCTCCCGAAGCGAGCCGGACGGGCGCGACACCCCGGACGGTCGCGTTCGGGATCGACGACCGACAGCTCGAGGCGACGGTCGTCGCGGCGACCGACGGCGTCGTGGTGCGGCTGCGGGACGTGACCGAGTCGACGGCCGTCCGTCGGGAGCACGACGAGTACGAGCGCATCCTCTCGACGATCGAGGACGGCGTCTACGTCCTCGACGAGAACTTCCGGATCGTCCGGATCAACGAGGCCGTCACCGAGATGCTGGGCTACCGGCGCGAGGAACTGGTCGGCTCGCACGCGACGATGCTCGCGGACCAGTCGGTGCTCGCGGAGGCCGCCGAGACGATCGGGGAGATCCTCCGCGGCGAGCGGGAGACCGGCCGGCTCGACGCCGACCTCAGGACCAAGCGCGGGGAGCCGCTCCCCGTGGAGACGCGTTTCTCGGCACTGACGTTCGGGGACGACAGCTACGGCTCGGTGGGAGTGATCCGGGACATCACCGACCGGCGACGCTACGAACGGACGCTCGAGACGCTCTACCGGTCGACGAGGGACCTCTTCGCGGCCGACACCCGCAGGGAGGTTGCCGACCTCGTCGTCGACACCGCCGCCGAGGTCCTCGACCTCCGGACGGTGGTGGTCTACCTCTTCGACGAGGTCGACGGCCGGCTCGTCGCTGCCGCCTCGGGAGCCGGCGATCGATCCGATCGGGCGCTCCCGCGCGAGGGGCCACTCTGGGAGAGCTACGTCGACGGCGAACTCCGGACGATCCCGGTGCCGGCCGTCCTCCCGGAATCGAGTGACGTCGTCGGGTCCGCCGAGGCCGACGAGGTCGAAACCGGGACCTCGAAAGCCGACGAGGTCGAAACCGGGACCGGATTCGACGGCACGAACGGGACGAGCGAGCGATCGGCCGACAGCGGCGACGAAGACCCCGCGGTCGCCGTCCCGCTGGGAGAACACGGGCTGCTGGTCGCCGCCGCACCGACCGGCGACGAGGGCACCACGGCACGGGGCTGGCAGACGCTGACGAACCTGCTCGCTGCCAACGCGGAGGCCGCGTTCGACCGCCTCGAGCGGACGATGGAGCTGGCCCACCGCGAGCAGCTGGTCGCGCGGCGCAACGAGGAGCTGACGCGGCTCAACGAGTTCAACCGGCTGATCCGCGACGTCAACCGGGCGCTCGTCGAGGCGGACACCCGGGAGGGGATCGAGCGGGCCGTCTGCGACCGGCTCGCGGCGTCGTCGATGCTGACGTTCGCCTGGATCGGCGAGTACGATCCCGCCGACGGCACGCTCGAACCGCGGGCCTGGGCGGGCGCCGAGCGGGGGTACCTGGACGAGATGGCGGCTGCGGCGGACCGCGACGAGCCAGCCAGGCGGGCGGCCCGTCTCGGCGAGGTGGTGGTCGTCGACGACATCGCCCACGGCGTCCAGGAGAGCGAGTGGCGCGGGCGAGCGGTCTCGCGGGAGTTCCGGTCGGTGGCCGCGATCCCGCTGGTCTACGAGGGGTACGTCTACGGTGCGCTCGCGGCGTACGCCGGCGGGACCGCGGCGTTCGACGACGTGACGCGCCAGACGCTCGCCGAACTCGGGGTTACGACCGCCAACGCGATCAACAGCGCCCAGGCGAAGGCGTCGCTCGCGAGCGACGCGGCCGTCGGACTCGACCTCCGCGTGGAGGCCCCCAACGGCCCGCTGGCCCGGATCGCGGCCGCGCTGGACGCCAGCGTCGAACTCGACGGGAGCGTCCCCCGCCCGAACGACCGGACGCTCCTCTACCTCTCCGTCCGGCGGGACGACGTCGACCGTCATCGCGGCGACGCCGACGGCGCGGACGCCGTCACGAACGGGCCATCCGACGGGAGCGACGTGCGAGGCGGCGACGCGCCCGGGGCCCGAACGGACGGGGACGCGCTGGACACCGACGCGCTCGCCTCGGCGGTCGAAGCCGGAGTGACGGGCGTCGCGGCCGTCGAGCGCGCCGCGGTCGTCGCCGAGCGGGAACGCGGGCTCTCGCTGGAGGTGGAGACGTCGGGACCGTCGGTCCCCGGTCGTCTCGCGAGCTACGGGGCGACGGTCCGATCGGCGACCGCGGACTCGACCGGCGTCGACGCGTCGGTCGCACTGCCGCAGACGGCCAGCGTCCGGGAGTTCGTCGAGACGGTGGCGGACGCGTACGCCGGGACCGAGCTGATCGCCAGGCGCCCCGGCGGCGAGACCGCGCACGAGCGAGCGGACGTCGAGGCGACGCTGACGACCGACCTCACCGACCGCCAGCGCGAGGCGCTCCGGACCGCGTACCACGCCGGCTACTTCGAGTGGCCGCGCGACCGCGACGCCCGGGAGGTAGCCGAGTCCCTGGGCGTCACGCAGCCGACGTTCTCCCGCCACCTCCGGGTCGCAGAACGGAAGCTCCTCGACCGACTCCTCGACGGAGACGTCTGAGTCCCCGGAGGGCTCGCCCGGTGACCGTCACCGACCGCCTCGACTGCCGCACCGGTCGCCTCGCTGCCGGCGCCGTTGCCGCCGACGACCCGTCCGATCACGTCGCCGCCCCTCGACGGCCCCGTCGACCCGACTCGCGACCGGTTGCGAGGCCAGTTACGCGACGGCCGGCCGGGAGACACTATACTGATAGCAGCACCCGGTCGCCGACCCGAGGTTGATAGCTACAACCCCGATGGGGACGGGGACAGAGGTCGGGGTATGAACCGACAGGAGACGACGGCGGACCTGAGCGCGCGGATCGTCACGGAGATCGCCCGACACGAGGGAGTCCCACCCACGGCAGTCCAGCCCGTGCTCTTCGACGTCGTCGATCCCGACGCGCTCGCGGACCTGTTCCACAGCCCGGACGGCGGCCCCGAACGCGACGCCGGCGCGGTCCGGTTCCCGATCGGGGACTACGAGGTGACGGTCGCACACGACGGCAGCGTGGACGTCGAAGCGGCGACTGACGGCAGTCGAGTCGGCGGCGACGTTCGGGGGGACGGCGGGCGGACGGGGCCGATAGTGCAGGCCGAGCTCGACTGAGCGAGGGGCCGACGACCGCCGGTAACACGGCGACCGCGGTAGTGTGCGGGACCCCGTTCGGGCGAGTGTACCACCCCTCGTTCCCGACAGTCCGGGGGATGTCCGTTCGGCGACGGACCGGGATAGAGTTATTAATCGTCAGTCGCAAACCTATCGTACCCGGTCCGGGTTCGGATACGCGTGCCAGGCACCGACGCCGGTCCGGGTCTCCTCCGTTTCGACGTCCAGCCCGGAAGCGACGTCCCAGCCGCTGGGCTCGCGAGCGAGCCGCTCGCGGACTCGTAGCCGGGCCACTCGCTGACCGCTGTCGACCTGCTGACCACTCGTCGACCCACCGGCCGCTCTCCGACGGGACGTGGGCCGATGCCACGGCCGAGCCACTCGTGCGGGACCGGAGCCCGGAGGGCGACCCGGCACAGTCCGGACGCTACGCGGTGATCGCGGTCTCGGGGGTCGCGTCGGTGACGAGCGCCTTCACCGACTCGGCAGCCGGGCCCGTCTCGTCGAGGTTCTCCATCAGGACCGTCTCGCTCGGGAAGAGGTGGTCCCCGACGACGAGCCCGTGGTCGCGCGCGGTCGAGCCCGTGACCGTGAGGTAGACCCCCAGCCCGGCGTCGGCGATGGCCGCCTCCTCCTCGACGCCCTCGGGCGGGTAGACGAAGGAGACGTCCTCGAGCGCGGCGGTGCCGACGACGGCCTCGACGAGCCGCTCGTACCGGGGAGAGATGCAGAGCGGGCCCTCGTAGTTCGCCACCAGGTCCCGATCGAGAGCCGCGCCTGGCGGGATCACGTCCGGTCGTCCCAGGAGCGTGTGATAGACCGTGTCGCCCAGACCCCGGACGACCCGAACGTCGGTGTCCCGGGGGTCGATCCGGGCGTTCACGTCCGAGATGTCCTCGACGCCGTCCGGGTGGAGCGTGACGACCTCCTCCAGCACGAGGTCCGCGCTGTCGAACCCCAGCCCGAACTCGTGGGTGCGCAGCGCGCGGAACGGCTCCTCGCGTCCGACGAGCTGGACGTCGACCCCGTCGCCGGGGACCGTCAGGCTGTCGAAGACGACCCGTCGCGGCATCCCCTCGCGATCGTCGCGGAGCAGGGTGTACTCCGGCTGGGTCGGGTCCGAGAGGTCGCTGTAGTCGGCCAACCGTTCGTAGACGTCCCGTTCGGGCTCCCGATGCCCCTTCGTGACCGCCTTCTCGTACCGCAGCGTCGTGGCGATCTCGTCGGCGACGCCGTGGGCGCCGGTGACGGACGCGAGACGGTCGAGGACCGCCTCGAGGGGACGGCCCTTTCTGGGCACCGCGACCCGAACGGTGGCTGTCATTAGGTGGGGCTCGCCGTCGCGCGTCAAACCGGTTGCGCTTCGCCGCCGTGACGCGGTGTGCGAGCACCCACCGTGGTCGGTCGGATCGGGTCGGGTCGTCCCGGACGACCAGCAACCCGGGGTGGTGCGGCGCGGCTGCCGCGTCACTCCCCGTCGTCGCCCTCGTCGTCCCCGCCACCACCGCCGCCGGTGGCGGCCGGGCCGAGTGCTCCCGTGAGGCTGTCGCGGAACGCCTTCAGCTCGTCCAGCTCGCCCCGGAGCTCGGCGATCTGCTCGCGGAGGTCGTCGGTCTCGTCGTCGAGCTGCGACCGCACGTCGCCGACCTCGCTCTCGAGCTCCTGGCGGGTGTCGTCGACGTCGCCCGAGAGGTCCGCCCGGGCGTCGTCGATCTCGCCTTCCAGCTCGCGACGGGTCGACTTGATGCGCTCGGAGAGCCCGTTGCGGGCGTCGTCGATCTCGTCGGTCAGGTCCTCGCGCGTCTCCCGGATGTCGCCGTTGAGCCGCTCGCGGGTCGACGCGAGGTCGCCCGAGAACTCCTCGCGCGTCTCGGCGAGCTTCGAGTTGAGCCTGCTCTCGGCGTCGTCGAGCTTCCCGGAGACCTCGTCGACGCGGGAGCCGAGGTGGTCGCGGGCCTCGTCGACCTCGCCCCGCACGTCGTCGACCTCGCCCGAGAGACGGTCCTCCGCCGCGCTCACCTCGCCTTCCAGGTCGTTTCGCGTCTCGTCGATCGTGCCCTCGAGGTCCTCGCGCGTGGCGTCGACCTCGCCCGAGAGCTCCTCGCGGGCCGTCTCGAGGTCCTCGCGGACCGTGGAGACGTCGCCACGGACGGACTCGACGTCGTCCCGCAGGTCGTCCGCCCGGTCGCTGTTCTCGCCGACCGCCTCGTCGAGGCCGTCGAGGCGCGCGGCGTGATCGTCCGCCCTGTCCTCCAGGGCGTCCAGTTCGTCGGCGAGCCCGTCGATCTCCGCCTCGTTCTCCTGGACGTCGCTCCTGATGCCCGCCCGCTCCTGGCTGGCGACGTCGACGTCCTCGCTCAGGCCCTCGACGTCCGCACGGAGGTCGGCGACGTCCGACTGGAACTCCGCGATCAGCTGCTGGCCCGTCCCCTCCTCGTCGAGGAACTGCTCCAGCGCGTCGGCGTAGGCGGCCATGTCCTCGACGCGCGTCTGGAGCCGCCCGATTCGGGTGTCGACGCTCGTCGGGAGGCCGACGTCCAGCCGCTCCTTGAGCGTCGCCAGGTCGTCGTCGTCGACCTCTCCCCGGCGGATCTCGGCAGCCAGGGCCGCCGCGACGCTCCCTGCGGCGAGGCTGCTCCGGGGGGCGCCACCGGACGCGTCGGCGTCCGCTTCCGTGGCGGCGTCGGCCACGGCGTCGAGGGGCTCGTCGTCCCCGGCGGTCACGTCGCCGCCTGCCTCGTCGGCAACCGGCTCGTCGGCCGGCTCCGCCTCCTCGTCGACTCCCTCCGACTCGTCGACGTCCCCGGCGGCATCCTCGTCCGCGCCGGTCTCGTCGTCCAGTTCGTCCTCGGCCTCGGCGTCCGGTTCGTCCTCGGCCTCGGCGTCCGGTTCGTCCTCGGCCTCGGCGTCCAGTTCGTCCTCGGCCTCGGCGTCCGGTTCGTCCTCGGCCTCGGCGTCCACGACGTCGGCGTCCTCGTGGTCGACGTCGTCCGCGGGATCCTCTTCCGACGCCGCGTCCTCGTCCGTCCCTGTATCCAGGTCCAGATCCAGGTCTGGGCCGGCGTCCTCGTCGTCCGTACCTTCGCCGGGGCCGTCGTCGATGTCGAGGCCGTCGCCGTCGCCGTCGCCGGGACCGTCGTCGAGGTCGAGCGTCGGCCCGTCGTCGAGGTCCAGCCCGCCCTCGTCGTCGTCTCCGATCCCGCCGGCCCCGCTGTCCCCGAGGTCGAGCGTCGGTCCGTCGTCGCCAGCGTCGGCGTCGGCACCGATCCCGGCCGGCTCCTCGCCGTCGGACGGGTCGTCGTCGAGCCCGGGGACGCCCTCGCCGCCGAGCGCGTCGCGAGCCACGTCGTTACGGTCCTCGCCGAGGACGTCGTCGACGCCCTCGGCCGCCCCCTCGTCGGCGGCGTCCGCGTCGACGGACTCCCCATCTCCATCTCCCCCGACGTCCCCCTCCGCGTCGACGTCCGCGAGTCGGGGTTCGTGAAGGAACGGCTCGGCCTCCTCCGGGTCGTCGATCCGGATCCCGTAGACCGTGACGACCTCCTCGCCGGCGTCGATCGTTCGCTGATACTCGACCCGGTGGTCCTTGAACGCCGTCCAGTTGTCACCCTCGTACTCCGGATGGAACCCGACCGCGTCCATCGGGAACGACTCGGGGATCTCGTCGACCAGTCGGATGTCGGCCCGATCGTCCCGCTCCGAGACGATCCGGAACTTGATCGCCGGTACCGGGAACTCGTCCGCAGTAAACGACTTCTCCACCGTCACCCCATCCGCCGAGAGGCTGAGCGGTGCGCCTGCCGTGCTCATGGACGGTGATGCCACCCACAGACGCATAAAACGGGGGGTAGTTGCAGGCCACTCCCGACCGGAATTATCGTCGGACGGACCTGTCGTTCGAATCCGATTTAGTTGGTCGATAAGCCACGGGTGGCGTCGATAATCACTCGTTAACGGGCTGAAATCGCGTCGAGCGCCGTCGTCCGTCCGCAACGAGTGACGAGTTCGGGGCCCCGGCGGAACGACGGCAGCCCCCGCGCGACGCGTCGACGCGTCCGCGATCGGTCCGGCCCGCGACCGTCGGGGACCGTCGACCGTCGTCCCGTGTCCACGGCCCGCGACCGTCGACCGTCGTCCCGTGTCCACGGTCCGCGACCGTCCGCAGTCGTCCGGCGACCCGGCGGTCGGACGTTCGGCCCGTCGACGAGCGCCCGAGTGTCCGGACGGCCGGCCCGACCCGCTCGTGGGTCGGCTTACAGCTCCACCCGGTCGCCGATCTCGACGAGCTCGAGGCGCTGCGGGTAGTCGAAGCTAGCCGCGTGGTGGTGGAGGACCGTCGGGTCCACCGTCAGGCCCTTCCACATGTCCCAGTGGCTCGGGAGGAGCCGGTCGAACTGGAGGGCCGACGCCGACTCGATCGTCTCGTCCTCGTCGCCGTACCACTTCGTCCGCACCCGCTCGCCGGTCTCACTGTCCTCGACGTTGCCGACGGCGCCGAACGCCAGCACGCCCAGGTCGATGTCGTACCGCTCGCCCACGTCGGCGAACTCCTCGGCCGGCTTGCTGTCGCCGCCGTGGAAGAACGTCCCCGACTCGTGCTCGATCACGTACGTGACCGGGTGCGTCGCGTCGGGGTCGTACGAGGGTTCGACGTGGACGTCGAACTCGCCGACCTCGACCGTGTCGCCCTCGGTCACCTCGACGAACTGGTCGTCGTCGACGTCGTACGTCTCGCGCCAGTCGTCCTCCTCGGGACGGTCGTCGGCCTCGCCGCGCGTGACAGCGAGGCTGTCGTCGGCCGCGTAGTACGTCGCGCCGGTGTTCGCCAGGATGGGCCCCTGGCTGGGGCCGTGGACGTGGTCGATGTGCTCGTGCGTCGCCAGGACGGCGTCGGCCTCGCCGACGTCCGCCGGGTCGAACGGGACCGGGATCATCCGGATCGTCCGCGGCGGGCGGCCCAGCCCGACGTACGGGTCGACGAACAGGGTCGTCCCCTGGCTGCCCTTGAGCACGAAGCCGTTACAGCCCAGGTACCAGACGGCAACGGTGTCCGGGTCCGCCGATTCGATGGCACGCGGGAGCCAGTCGCCCCAGTCGCTCGTCGTCATGCGGCGACCTGCGACGCCCGCCCTCCTAATCGTTGCGTCTCGGCGCGACCGCGACCGCGACCCGGCCTCGAACCCCCCGACGGCGAGTCGACCCGCCGGGCTACGCCGCCCCGTCCGACAGCCCGTAGAGGTCGCCGAACTTCCCTCGGACGTACGCGAGGAAGTCGTCGGCCGCGAGCGGCTCGCCCGTCGCGCGCTCGACGAGTTCGGGCGTCCGGTAGCGCTGGCCGTGCCGGTGGACGTGCTCGCGGAGCCACTCTCGCAGCGGGTCGAACTCGCCGGCCCGGAGTCGGTCGGTCAGGCCGTCCACGTCGCGTTCGGCGGCCGCGAACAGCTGTGCGGCCAGGACCGACCCGAGCGTGTAGTTCTGGAACGAGGCGATCGACCCGACGCTCCAGTGGATGTCCTGGAGACAGCCCTCGGCGTCCGTCTCGGGCCGGATCCCGAGGTACTCCTCGGTCAGGTCGTTCCACACCGCCGGCACCTCCGCGACGTCGATCTCGCCGGCCACGAGGTCGCGCTCGACCTCGTACCGGACGAGGATGTGGAGGTGGTAGGTGAGTTCGTCGGCTGTCCCCCGGCGAGGACCGACGGTGACGCGGTTGGCGGCGGCGTACGCCTCGTCCGTCGACCCCGCCACGCCCGGGAACCGGTCGACGACCGTCGGTAGGAACCCCTCCCAGAACGCGCGGGAGCGACCGACGTGGTTCTCCCAGAGGCGCGACTGGCTCTCGTGGACGACCATGCTCCTGGCCGTCCCGAGCGGGGTCCCGAGGTGCTCGGTCGGGAGCCCGCGCGTGTACGTCGCGTGGCCGAACTCGTGGAGCGTGCTCGTCAGTCCCGCGAGCAGGTTCGACTCGTCGAACCGGGTGGTCACCCGGGCGTCGTACGGCGTGCCGTTCGAGAACGGGTGGGGCGCCTCGTCGAACCGTCCGTGGTCCCAGTCGTAGCCGACGTACTCGAGCGCGTCGCGGTGGAGCGCGCGCTGTTCGTCGGCGGGGAACGACCCCTCGAACAGCGCCGGCGGGTCGACGGGGCTCTCGCGTATCGACTCGATGAGCGGGGGGAGTTCCTCGCGCAGCCGCGAGAGGACGCGCTCGACCGTCGAGAGCGGGAGGTACGGCTCGTTGAACTCGCCGACGGCGTAGAGCGTCTCGAACCGGCTGTCGTGGTCGAACCGGTCGGCGAACTCCCGTTTCAGCCGGACGATGCGCTCGAGTGCGGGCTCGAACGTCGCGAACTCGTCGGTCTCCTTCGCCTCGCGCCAGGCCGGCTGGGCGTCCGAGAGGGCCGACTGCAGTCGCTCGACGAGGTCCTCCGGGACCCGCGTCGCGTCCCGGCGCTCGCGTGCGACCTCGCGCACGAGCGCCGCACGCTGGCCCTCGAGGTCCGCCGGCTCGAGCCCCTCGAGGAGGTCGCCCGTCCGGTCGTCGGTGAGCGTCCGGTGGCGGGCGGTGGCGATCGCCGCCCGCTGGGCCGAGCGCGCGGGCGTTCCGCCGGACGGCATGACCACCTGCTCGTCCCAGTAGAGCGCCTCGTCGACCTTCTCGAGGGTCCCGACGCGACGCGCGCGGTCGTACAGCGCCTCGTAGGCGTCCTCCGACTCCGGGTCGGCATCCGGCTCCGGGTCGGCATCCGGCTCCGGGTCTGCTCCCCGGGAGCCTTCGGCCGCCCCGCTCGGCCCGCGGTCGGCCCCGGGCGGGTCGCCGCTCATCGATCGACGCCGACGTTGTTGTAGCCGCTCACCATCCGGGGGTTCAGCTGCGAGACGGGGTGGACCTGGAAGTCCGAGACCTGGCCCTTCACGCCGAACGTGTTCTTGAGGTTGTACGCCGCGAGGTGGACCCGGTCCTCGAGGACGGTCGTGACGACGTCGGCGTAGAGCCGGCGGCGCTCCTCGCGCTCGGTCGACTTGCGCGCCTGCACGATCCTGTCCATGACCGTCTGGTCGTCGTAGTACGTCCCGTTGTTCGCGCCGATCTGGTCGGTGTGGAAGAGGTTGTAGACGAACGCGTCCGGGTCGGGGAGCCCGGAGAAGCCGAGCACGTACATCTGGTAGTCCTCCTTGTTGCCCGTGTCGAACGTGTCGATGTACGTCCCCCAGTCGAGGCGGACCACCTCCGCGTCGTAGCCGGCCTCCTTGATCCCGTTGGCGACGGAGACGCCGATCTGTTCGCGCTTGTCGTCCGGCGGGACGAGGATCGTCGCCGACCAGTCGCCGGGGACGCCGGCCTCCTCGAACAGCGACGCGGCGCGGTCGGTGTCCTTCGAGTGGGGAATCGACTCCCACTGGTCGAGCGGCATCTCCCACTCCTCGGCGAGCGGCCGGGGGAGCGGACTGTACTGCCGGACGCCCGCCGGTTCGATGAACTTCTCGACGACCGAGTCCATGTCGACGCAGTAGTCGACCGCCTCGCGGACCCGGGGGTCGGTCGTCGCCCCCTCGTTACAGTTGAACGCGACGTAGTAGTAGCCGATCGCGGGCTCCTCGCGGAGCGTCGTGTCGTCCATCCCCTGGACGGTCGGGTAGACCTTCGGCGGGACCGACTGGATCGCGTCCGACTCGCCGTTCTTGAGCGTCGTCACCCTGGTCGTCGGCTCCGGGATCGGCGTGTACTCGATCCCGTCGACGTTCGGCATCTCCCCCCAGTAGTCGTCCCAGCGGGAGAGTTCGACGAACTCGTTTTCCTGCCAGTCGACGAACTCGAAGGGGCCCGAGCCGATCGGCTGTTCCGTCCGGAACGTCTCGGGGTCGTCCTCCCGGACGGCCTTGGGGACCACCTTCATCGTCAGCGACTGCGGGAACATCGCGTACGCGTACTCCAGGTCGAACTGGACGGTCGTCTCGTCGACGACGGACGCCTCCGAGATCATCTTGAAGTTGGTCGCCTCGCCGGTCTGCTCGCGGACCGGCGCCATCGCCGAGTAGACGACGTCCTCGGCCGTCACCGGATCGCCGTTGTGGAACCGCGCCTCGTCGGTGATCTCGACGACGTACCGCGTCCCCTCCCGGGACACCTCCGGGAGCGAGGTCGCGACGTTCGGCACGAGGTTCGTCCCCTCGTCGTAGGTGTAGAGCTTGCTGAACACGCGATTCATCACCATGTGTGCCGGCACCCCGATGAGCCGGATCGGGTCGAAGTGGACCGGGCTCTTCGCCTGGCCGAGCCGGAACGTCGCCGCGTTCCCCGAGTCGCTGCTCTCGGTGGCCGTCGTCTCGGTCTCGGTCTCGGTGTCGTCCTGCTCGTCGCCGCCGGTCCCGGCGTCCGTCCCCGTCCCGTCAGTCGACTGGTCGGTCGAATCCCCCGCACAGCCGGCGAGGGCAGCCACGGCCGCCGTCCCCCCGCCGAGCACGTACTGTCGCCTCGAGAACCGTCGCGGTCTGTCGTTCGACATGTCGTTGCGACGTGTGACAACAACGTACAAATGTGTTCGGCTCCCGGAAACGTCTCGCGACGATCCGATCGCCCGACCCGGGTCGATCCCGCTCGGCTGGCCACCCCGGCGGCTGGTCCCGGCGTCGGCGATCCGGCCGACCGAAAGTATTTACCGACCGTCGTGGCACTGTGTCGTGCCATGGTACCGCACGCACGATCGACGGCGACGTTCTGCCAGATGCGCGAGACCATTCGCCGCTGTGCCGCCGGCGGACCCCTCTCCGAGGGGCAACGTGCGGCCCTCAGCTCCGGTCGACTGCAGGGTGTCGTCAGCGACTGACGCGACCGCCCGTCCCTGGTCCCCCGTCCCGTCGCGAACCGTCCACCACCGGTCGCCGCGAACCGTCCGATCGTGGTCGGTGTGACGAGCCGCGACTGTCGGTCCCGTCGGGGAAGGGCGCCCCGTCGGACCGTTTTTCATCCCGCCGGTCGAGCCGTGGAGCATGCCGACGGATCAGTTCGGAGTCGACGGCGCGGTCGCCCTGATCACCGGGGCCTCCTCGGGGATCGGTCGGACCGTCGCCGAGCGGTTCGCGGCCGACGGGGCCCGGGTCGCGGTCTGCTCGCGCTCGGCCGACCGGGTCGAACCGGTCGCCGAGGGCATCCGCGAGGACGGCGGCGAGGCGGTCGCCGTCGAGTACGACGCGCCGTGGGTCGAGGCGGTCGAGGGCGCCGCGGAGGCCGTCGCACACGTCGAGGACGCGGTCGCCGGGGACATCGAGGACTAACTGGTCCGCGATCCGGGGACGCCCGGGGAGCGTTCTGCGACGGCAGATCTCTCGACGACACCCGGACGAGCGCGACGCAGGAGGGACGGCTGTCCCCGGGGGTCGACCGGGGGAACTACCGCGACGCCAGGTACTGGGCGGACATCGCGCCGAAGCCGGTGGCGGAGACGACCAGGTTGACGAGCCCGCCGAGCAGCGGGACGAGTCCGACGGCGACGCTCGCGAGGACGCCGGCGAGCATCGGTGCGACCAGGGATCGCTCGCCGCCGAGGACGGACGCGAACAGCGCCGTCCACCCCAGGACGCTCCCGGCGGCGACGAGCAGGCCGAACGCGATGGCGCCCGGGACGGCGACGACCAGGCCGACGATCGTGATCGCCAGCGCGACCGTCGCCACGAAGGCGGCGACGAACGACGCCAGCCCGTAGAGGACCGACTGGCCGGGACGAGCCCGGACGCGCCCGACGATCGTCCGGGCGTAGTCCGGGGCGAGTCCGACGACGAGCAGCCCGATCACCGCCGAGACGACGAGCGACGCGGCGAGGGACCCGACGCTCGAGAGGACCGGGCCGACGGGCGCGTCGGGCGGACGCGGCTGTGCGAGCGCGACGCCGGCGAGGACCGGCAGCGCGAACAGTGCGGGGACGTACCGTGCGGGACGGAGGGCCATTGCGATTCGAGGGTCGTCGTGGCCGTCGGTAAGTGTTAATCCGATACATTCGATACAATCGTGTCGGTCGCCTGTTTCGCGAGTACGCGCCACCTCCCGCCGACGGGAGCGGGCAGGCGCAGTCCCGGGGCGAGGGAGCGTCGACGGACGAACCCGGCCCGGACCGTCCAGGACCCACGTGTCGACCGGTAGCGGCACTCACGCCGGCTTATCCGTCTTCGACCCCTACGAGGCGTATGAAGATGCGCGGGACGAAACTGCTGGCGCTGGAGGCGGCGAACAGGGATCGGGTTCGGGAGGGCGTCGTCGACCTGTGGAGCGGCGACGACGAGGTCGTCGCGGAGCTGTTCGCGGCGGACCACGTCGCACACCTCCCCGGCGACGTCGAGCTGTCGGGGCGCGACGCGCTCGCCGGCTACGTCGAGCGGTTCCGCGAGGGGATCGCGGGCCTCCGCGTCGACGTCGACGAGGCGCTGGTCGACCAGGACGTGGTGGTCGTCCGGTTCACCATCCGGGGGCGACACGACGGACCGGTGCTGGGCGTCGAACCGACCGGTCGGCCGGTCGCCGTTCCCGCGGTCGGCTTCTTCCGCGTCCGCCACGGGCGCGTCGTCGAGTCGTGGCACCTCTTCGACGCGCTGGCGGCGCTGGAATCCGACGAGGACGGATCCGACGAGGTGAACGTCGACGGCGGCCAGGGGCAGCCACCGGCGTCCGAGACCCACGGTTCCGACTCCGGGCCCTCGGGGTCGGGTGGGAGTGAGGAGACGGGCGTCGACGGGGACGACCGCGAGCCGTCGGAGTCGACGGGGCAGCGCGAGTCGAACCCGGTTCCGTAGGTCGGCACGGTAGGGGTTCGGGCAGCACGGGGACAGAAGGGCAGCGACGCGAACCGGAAGTCGGAGCCGTGGACCGAAGGTCAGAGCCGTGGACCGTACGGACGACCGTCCGGCACGGTCGGGTCGTCCGCGTCGTGTCCGTCGAGGATCCACTCCGCGACGGCGCCGACCCCGAGCACCGACACCAGCCCGATCACCGCCCACCCGACGGCCGGCACCGCGTGCGCGCCGGCGCTGACGAGGAGACCGGCACCGAGCGAGGCGGCTACGCGCCGCCCGCCGTCGAGCCCGCCGACGAGGCGGCCGCCCAGGACCGCGTCCACGCGGTCCACCAGCGCGGCGCCGAGCGCGATCGTCCCCAGCGTGCTCCCCGAGGCGACGAGTCCGACGTAGACGCCCGCCACGGGGAGCGCGAGGGTGCCCGTCGCGGCCGCCCACCTGACGACGACGAGGAAGCCGCCGCCGAGGACGACCAGCAGTCCCAGGACGAACGCGTGGCCGGGGACCAGCCGGATGCGGTCGGTCACGCGACCCGCGTAGCCGGGCGCGCTCCGGACGAACAGCAGCCCGACGACGGCCTGGATCGCGAGCACGGCGACGGCCGCCGGCACCGGCGAGGCGAGCCCGCCCAGCGAACCAGCGAGCCCGCCCGCCTCGGCCGGGATGGGTCCGGGGAGCCCCGGGGCGGGTCCGGGTCCGGGGAGCCCCGCGTCGACGAGTAGCGACTCGACGGGCGACCGAACACCGACGGGCACGCTCGGTGCCGACGCGGCGCCCGCCGCGGCGCCCTCCGACGGCACCGCCGTGACGACGGTAGCGACCCCGGGCACCTCACCACGTCCCGTGGAACGTGTCGAACTCCAGGTCCTCCAGGGGCCGGTTCCCGACCGCGATCTCGTACTCCCCGGGGGTGAGCATCGGTTTGTGGAACCGCGGCCCGTCGTCGGTCGTGATCCGGGGACAGCCCGTGTTGACGAACGCGTCGAAGTCGAAGTTGCGCAGCCGGTCGGGCGTCACTTCGTCCATCGTGATCAGGTAGGCGTTCCCGTTGGCCTCGACGATCTCCTGGGCGGTCTCCCAGCGGCCCTGGCCGATCTTCGTACAGAAGATGACGCCCCAGGTCTCGGCGTCCATCGCCCGGTGGACGGCGCCGTAGCGCTGCTTCATGAACTTCTCCGTGTCGGCGATCGTCACGACGTTGTTGACCGGGTCGGCGATGACGACGCGCTTGTCGGGGTGCTCCATCGCGAGCCCGAGCGGGTGGAACTTGCCGCCGCCGACGTAGAGGACCTGGTCGGCGTCGACGTCCGCGCTGGCGTAGTTACAGCCCAGGACCTGGCCCTCGTGGGTGAGCCGGTCGTCCCCGCGGCGGGTGTGGACCTCGTAACCGCGCTCTTCGAGCCAGTCGACCATCTCGTCGAACCGGTTCATGTGCTGGGCGGTCGTGACGAGCCCGACGCCCGGCGTCGCCTCGGGCGCGTCGAGTTCCGCCAGCGACTCCTCCAGGATCGGGAACGGGTCGACGTTCGAGAAGAGCGGCACGTAGACGATCTTCTCCGACTCCTTCATCGGCGAGTGGCCGAAGTGGACGAAGAGGTCGGTCCGCCGCATGAGGTAGGTGTCGAGGTCGCAGGCGCCGTAGCAGGGCTGACCGGAGACGAGGTAGGTGACGTCGTCGGTGATGGCGCGGAGGTCGTCGGCGACCGCGGGCGCACGACGCTTCAGCCCCTCGGGGAACTGGAGACCGACGGTCTCGGCGTCCCGCTCGTCGATCGCCTCGACGATCCGGTCGAGTTCGTAGTCCCACTCGCGGTCGTGTTTCAGCGCCATCCCGGTGTTCCGCAGGTCGCCCTCGGAGTAGGCGTCGGCGTCCTGGCTCATTGACGACGCGTAGCGGATGCGGGGGGTTAAGCGCGGCGCTTCGAGGGACGTCGACCTCCAGTGGACGGACCGTGGCGATCCCCCGGGTGACGCGGACGACACTGCCGTATTCAAGGGACGGGCGGGCGTAGCCCGGGCCATGCCCACGAGCGACGCCGACCTGCCGCTGGAGCACGTCCACGTCGACCCCGACCAGCCGACCGACGGCCCCGCGCCGGCGGTGTTCGTCCTGCACGGGCGAGGTGCGGACGTGCACGACCTCCTCCCGATCGCCCGCGAACTCCCCGACGACCTCCACGTGGTCAGCCTCCAGGCGCCGACCCCGATGGGACCGGGCTACACCTGGTACGAGCTGGACCTCTCGGCGGGCGGGCTCCACCAGTCACAGCCCGACGCCGACGACTTCCGGCGGAGCCTCGACCTGGTCGACGAGTCGATCGACGCGGCCGTCGGGGCGTACGACCTCGACCCGGACGCCGTCGGCCTGCTTGGGTTCAGCCAGGGCGCGATCACCGCCTTCTCGTTGCTGGTGGAGGCGCCCGCCAGGTACGCGTGGGTCGTCGGTCTCCACGGCTATCTGGCGGCCGAACACGCCGAGCGCGACGTCGACCTCGACGGGGTGCCGGTCTTCGTCGGCGTCGGGACGAGCGACCAGGTGATCCCCGCGAGCCGGGGCGAGGCCGCCGCGACGCGGCTTCGGGAACTGGGGGCCGACGTCACCTTCGAGCGCTACCAGGCGCCCCACGGCGTCAGCCCGGACGAACTCCGGGACCTGGTGGCGTTCGTCGAGGCCGCCCGGTGAGATCCGTCACCGCCGCCGGTCGACGACGGGCTCGACCCGTCGTAGTCACTCGTCGCAGTCAGCCGTCGTCCTCGTCGTCCCTGTCGGCTTCGCCGTCGTCCTCCTCGGGTTCGACGTCCGCCCCATCGCCACTCGAGTCGTCGCCGCGATCGTCCGCCGACCCGTCGCCGGCCCGCTGTGCCGGATCGGCCGGCCAGGGGGAGATCGCCGACCCCGCCGTCGAGTTGTCGCCGCTGCGCCCGGCGGCGTCGGTCGAGGTCCCGTCGGGGTCGCCACCGGGGTCGTCTCCGGTCCCCCCCGACTCGACACCGTCGTCGACCGCGGTGATCGCCTCGCGGAGCCAGTCGGGCTGCTCGACGCCGTCCACCCCGTCGAGCCGGCGGTAGTCGTAGCCGAACTCGACGACCCGCGTCTCGCCGTCGACGGTCAGCTCGTAGCGGACCTCGAGCGAGGCGACGAGTCCCTCCGGGGTGACGCTCGCGACCGCCCGGTAGTCGGTCACGTTGCCGCTGATCCGCTGGGGGTCGCCCTGGGCGGTCACGACGAACCCCGCCCGGCTCTGCATCCCCGGATCGGTGCGCGTCACGGTGGTCCGGCCGGCCGAGAGGTAGCGAGCGACGTACCCCTCGGCCCGGTCGGCGAAGACGCCCTCGCCCCCGCCGGTCGTCGTCGCCACGCGACGGGAGTAGGCGACCGTCCCGCCGTCGACCCGCCGCCAGACGTGGACGCCGTCGGCGTACGCGTCGGCGCGAACCAGCCGGAGGTCACCCTCCTCCCCTTCCCACCGGAGGTCACCCTCCTCCCCTTCCCGCTCACCCTCACCTTCGCCTCCACCTTCACCGACCGCCGAGCCGTTCGATCGCCCGTCCCCGTCGACGCGTTCGGCCGGCGCCTCGTACGCGCCCACCAGCCGGTGGCGGTAGTGGGTCCCGTTGACGACCGTGACCAGTTGGGCGACGTCGCGCCACTGTGACCCGTACGCGGTCCCCGGCGCGGCCGTGTCGCCCAGCAGGTCGTCACCGCCGGCCGCGGGGTCGCCGTCCTCGCCGAGCGACCGGGCGTCGAGCGGCGTCACGCCGTACGACCGGATCCGGAGCGCGTACGACCGGCCGGCGACCGCCGCCCCGTGCGTCTGTGCCAGCCGGTCCGCGCTCGAGACGCCGTTCGTATCCAGACCCGGGAGGTACTCGCTGATCGCCCCGGACGACAGCGGCTCGGCCGTTC
>Ga0207797_1001304_pt1 | contig 18140 bp, 8 predicted proteins | sample PRCRCaboRojoPR_6_FD_187275 | JGI IMG/M metagenome (GOLD analysis project Ga0207797, IMG submission 187275) | Marine sediment microbial community from Cabo Rojo, Puerto Rico - PR CR 10% Liquid 1 (SPAdes) | ecosystem: Environmental > Aquatic > Marine > Coastal > Sediment | place: Cabo Rojo, Puerto...
CAGCGGTGAGACCGTCATCAGCCCGTCCCAAATCACCTGTGACATCGACCTGACCGGGGCGACGACCGGGGCGTGGGACGTGGTGGTCACCAATCCTGATGACTTGACCGAGGTGCTTCCCAACGGGTTCACGGTCACCCCTCCCGGCGGCTCCACCTTCACCTACATGCCGATGCTGCGAAGGCGGTTTCCGCCCCTTCCCGGCACGCCCACGTTGAACGCTATCAACAACAGTGACGGCGACGGAAGCTACACGGTGAGCTGGAGCTCAGCCGATCTTGCCGACACGTACACGCTACAAGAGGATGACAATCGGCGCTTTTCCAGCCCCAGGACCGTCTACTCCGGGTCCGGGACGTCTGCGTTCGTCAGCGGTAAGTCTACGGGAACGTACTACTACCAGGTGAAAGCGACGAATACGTGGGGGGACAGCGGTTGGAGCAACGTCCGACAGGTCACAGTTTCACCGCCGACGCAGCTCAAGTCGATCGGAGATGCGTCCCTGATCGAGGGCGCCCCGAGCCTGAATGATGGTAGTGACTCCACCATGTGGGTGGGATACGACCATTGCTATGACGCCGAGGTGACGCGCGGCCTGGTCAAATTCAACGTATCGGACATCCCCTCAGGAGCAGCGATATCGCAGGCGAAACTCTACGTCTATCTATTCGACTCCTGTGATATCGGCGAGCCCACGCACGACGTAAGGGCCTATCGGGTCCGGGACAACTGGTCAGAGTCGAGTGTCACCTGGAGCAGTAGGCCCAGATACGGAGAAGCGTATGGAGCTGTCTCGATCCCCAGTCGAACCTACGGATGGTACGCACTTGACGTGACCAACCTAGTTCGAGGCTGGGTCAAGGGCGACTTCCCCAATCGGGGGCTGATGCTCCGTGGCCCCGAGAGCTCGGGAAACGACAGCGCTCGCCTAACCTTCCTTACCAAGGAGGAGGGCAGCTCCTCAGCTCCCTATCTGACGATCACCTACTCCGGTGTGGCTGCTTCGGAGGAGAATGCTACGGAAGACGAGCACATCCGAGCCCCAGCTTTCTGCGGTTCCACCGTCAAGAGCGAGATGGAACCCTCCTCGTGTTCGGGGGTGTGCGCCGTCTTCAGCGCCGTGCAGCAGGAGTTCTGTGTCTCGCCCGCTCCATAATGGAGCGCTAGATCAGATCGCAGGGCTGAGCCTGGTGTGCGAGTGAAGAAAGTGATGAGAGGATCCCTCACGATCCGGGGGGATCCTCTCATTGGTGCGGAGGCTGAAGGCTGTCAGCCTCGCCAACCTGCCGAGAGACGTAAAGGCCGACGGCCCAAATCAGAGCTGCGGCAACCAGTCCCACAAACGTGATCCCAATGCCTACTCGTTGAATAGCTGGTCGGAAGATAAGAACCACGCGGTGCTCTCCCGGCTCCAGGGGAACGGCCCGGAACAGCAGGTCGCCCCGGCAGATCGGCGCCGCTTCGCCGTCCACCGTCGCTTCCCAGCCGGGATAGTATGCGTCCGTCAGCAGCAGGTAACCGGGGCGCTCCAAGGAGACTTCGATCTCGACTCGCTCCGGCTGATAGGACGTGATCGTTGCCCCACCAAGAAGAGCGCCGCTGTCCTGCCCGGCCTCAGACGCCAGCGGGGCACCGCGGACACGACACGCGTCCCTCCCCCCGCTCAGGATCACTCGCGACGAGAGATCCAGGTCCGGGTCACTAAGGGCCTCGAGAGCTGCCTCGTCGTCGCTGACCACCTGCGCCTCCGGCACGATGAACGCTCGGGGAAGCACGTCCAGGTTCTCGTAGATCTTGACGTCGCCCGAGTGAGCTAATCGGAACTCCCCTTGGTCGGAGACGACCAAGGACTGGAAGCTGCCGGTGCGTTCGTCGATCAGGCTCATACCGCGCACCACCCACGCGCCAGTCGGTGTCGCCCCCTCCAGGGTGATGGTGACCGGCCTTTTCGGTTCCGGCCATCTCACCCGTGCCGCCATCTCCAACCCTGCCTCCTGCTCGGCCTCGGCCGTCGGCACGTCCTGGCCCACCCCCAGCTCATACGTACGCACCTGGCCATCCTCGAACGCCAACCGGACGCTTCCGACCGGCGTGCCTTCTGGCGGGGCCGCGTTCTGGTCAAGGTGAGAGACGATGCCCAGGGCCGTCGCCTCGAAGTCCGGGACCTCTCCGACCCGGATCGTCTCTCCCTGCGAAAGCCGGGCGCGGAACTGGAGATCGTAGAACACGTCGTCAATCCAGGCGTCCCGCAGCTTGTCCGTGATCAGGTGCTGCACGTTAAGCAGGCTCAGCCATCGACCATCCGGAATCCTGGCCAGGTTCTCCCGCAGCCGCCCGTCGATGGAGACCTCGTCTGCCGAGAGAAAGGCGCGCTGCAGCATCACGTACCGTCGCAGCGGCAGCAGGCCGCCGCCGTAGCCGTCTACGGCCGGGACGTCGAACGCGAGGGGCAGGTTCGGGCTGAGGACCTCCTTCTGCTTGGTCGCAATAATCAGGTCGTAGAGCGCCTCGTCCGAAAGCTGCGGGCCGTAGATCGTCTCGATCATGGAGAGATCGCCGGGGTCGAACGTGATATCCGACATGCTGAGGAAGCGCCCCTGCGGGCCGTCACCCTCGGGATCGGAAGCCAGCAGATGAGCGATGGCAGGGCGCATGCTGGTGAAGGCTTGGGGCGCCGTCGCCCGCGCCCGCGGCAGAGCCCGGCTGGCGAGGAAGAGCTCTCCGGTCAGCAGGACCGAGAGAGCGAGGACAGCTGCCCGCGGTCCGTGGCGGGCCGCCAGAAGCAGCCCCAGTGCGCCAAGAGCCGCGACCAGCCAGCCAGCGATCGTAGGCCGAGCCAGGGTGCCTACGTTATCCAGGTGGGCGCCGGCCACGGCCCACAGCATCAAGACGCCGAGCGCTCCGGCCAAAACGAGGAGACGGGAGAGGTCCGGTGGCCTCCGTTCCCACAGCGCCTGAATGCCGCGGCCGGCGAGACCGGCTACACCTATGCCATAAAGCGCCAGCCAGCGCGCGGGCACGCGGAAGTGCGCGAACCCGGGCACGTAACGTGCCAGGAGGAGGTACAGCGGATTGTAGAGGCCAAGAGCGAAGAAGAGACCCAACAGAACGAGGAGATAATCTGGCCGGCAAACCCTTGTCCAGTCAATCCCCTCTCTCTGGCCACGCCGGCCCGCCAGCACCCCGACCACGGCCAGGGCCAGGCCTGTGACGCCGACGTAGGCCACGTATTCCAGGTTCTCCGGGGGTATGCCACCGCTTAAAGCGGGCAGAAGGGCACGCGCGAGGTACGTCGGCGACAGGGAGAAGGAGACACGCTCATTGAACGGCAGGCCTTGAGCACGGACGGACAGACGGGAGAGCCCCCACGTGGGAAGGAGCTGCACAGCCGCCAGAGCCACGCTGAGCACGACGGCACCGCCAAGAAGGACCACCCCTCGAAGCGTCGGCCGCCACGAACCACCGCGGAGCGATCGGAGCAATGGAGGCGCCAATCCGTAGACTCCCACGCCGAACAGCGAGATGAACGCCGTCTGCGTGTGTCCCGCCAGCAAGACCATGGCGATCACTGCCGCCAGAGCAGAGACCGTTCGCACTGGCGGCAAGAGTGAGCGAAGCCCGCCCGCCGGGCCCGGAGTCTCGGTGTCGGGTTCATCCTTATCATCTCCCGGACGGGCGATCCGGTGCACCAGAGTGAGCATCAAGGGCAGCCACGCCAACCCTTGGAGCTGGTTGATATGCTCCACCTGAGCGCCCAGATAGCCCCCCAGGGCGAACAGGGCGCCAACGGTCCAGGAACCGGGTCTCCCCAGGTGGAGGGCTCTTCTTCCCCATACGTAAGCCGTGACGGCCGCCAGGCAGAGATGGAGTACGATCGTCACGTGCACCGAACGGTGCGCCGGTAGGAGAAGCCAGAGCAGCCAGTTCAGAGGATAGAAGAGACCGATCTGGCTGTTAGCCGCGAAGGGCACGCCCATGAAGAGCGTGGGATTCCATAGCGGCAGCCTTCCGGAGCGTATAGCCCTCGTTGCCTCCGCCCAATAGGGATAGAAGTAGGTGAAGATGTCACCGCTCGCCAGCACCCGGCCGGCCAGGGCGATCCGCCAGGTGAAGGCAATCACCAGCGAACAGAGAAGGGCCGCGACAGCGGCATCGCGAACGACCTCGTTACGACGGTTCATTCTGTTGGTGACGGCACGATACGGTAGACGACGAAGGAGCGATGGTTCCCGGCCGGCGGCGCGCGGCGTGCCGGTTCCAGCCGGTACCCCACCTCAGCCAGCGCTCGCTCCACGCGCGCTGACGACTCCCACGGCGGAAAGGCGACGTAGCGTGCGTCTCCCTCACCGAAGGCCTGCACGTCCTCCGCCAGCCATGCCGGGGTCGGCCAATACGCCAGGTAGACCGGGACGTCAAAGAGCGCATAGTGATAGTGCCAGCCGAGCCAGTGGTGGTAGACCACAGACCCTTCGGGCAGTTCGCTCAGGAAGGTGACGACCTCTTCGACGCCCTGGTAGCTCGTGTAGTCGTCCGCCACTGTCGACCGGCCGGCGCTCGCCTCGCGGGCCGGCAGGATCAGCAGGAGAGCCAGCAGCCCCGCACTCAACCCCAAGCGAGGTCGAAGCTTCATCCGATTCCACACCAGCGACATGGCAGCTCGCGTCATGCGTCCCACAAGGATCGATAGGATCGGCACCATGGGAAGCAGATAGCGAGACCAGATGGGAAAGGCTACCAGCCAGTGAAGGAGCACGTAGACCAGACAGAAGATGGTTAGCAACAGGTCGAGAAAGGCGTGCCGCCGTTCCGAGCAGCGCCGGACGGCGCGCGCGATCAAGAGAGGCAAGCCGAGCAAGAGCACGACGTTAATGAGAGGCGAGCGGAAGAGGGACTGGACCAGATCGGCCCAGCCTCGCAGCCTGGGCCATAACTCGTGCGGCCAGATCAGACGGAGTCCTCCATAGCCCACCACCCCCACGGACCAGAAGCTGTCCGCTCCAATGCCCACCCGGACCTGATCCCAGGCCAAGACGAGGGAGAGTGGGATCAGATAGAAGAAGCTGAGCCTCCCCAGGCGTCGAATCGATCTGGCGTCTTCGGCCACGGTGACGCCAACCACCAGCGGCAGCCAGATCAGACCCGTCTGTTTCGTGGCGAAGCTCAACGCTGCTAGCAGCCCGGCCCACCGCTCACGCTGCCGCGCCGCCGCCAGGCACGCCCCCACGCCGAACACCACCATCAGAGGATCAGGGAACGCTGTCCCGGAGAGCGCGACGGCAAGAGGAGACAGAGCAGCGGCCACGGACGCGCCCACCGCGGTCCAGCGATCCTCATAGAGGACGTGCGCCAATGCACCGACGAGCGGCACGGTCACCAGCCCGGCTGCGAAGCCGGCCATCCGGAGGGCGATGGTCGTATCTCCCAGAAGGAGCTGACAGATGGAGACTACATAGGGAAGCATGGGAGGCTTGTAGACCGGACCGCTGGTCAACCAGATATCTCGCCCCCGGCTGACCAACAGCCCCCAGTAGCCGTACAGAGCTTCGTCCGGGTGAAGTGGTCTATCCAGAAGAGGCGGCAGCCGTAGCGCCCAGGCGATCAGCAGCAACCCCACCATAGCCCATCGGAGGCTCTCCTGACGGCGCCCAATCACGGCAGAAAGCGGTACTTGACCAGTGTCCACAGAACAGTCAGACCGTCACGCCAGCCGATCTTCTTCCCCTCGTCGAACTCGCGACCGGTGTACGTGATAGGCACTTCGTATATGCGGTAGCCCAACCTCAGGATCTGAGCCGTGATCTCTGGGTCGAAGCCCCAGCCCGAGGCCTTCAGATCCAGCTGGTCGGCCACCTCACGGGTGAAGACCTTGTAGCAGGTCTCCATATCGCTCAGAATCGAATCGTAGAGCACGTTGGTCACCAGAGTGAGAAACCGGTTGCCGATCATGTGCCAGAAGAACATGGCCTTGGTGGGACCGCCGCGGAAGCGAGACCCGTACACGACCTGTGATCGTTCCTCCAGAATGGGCTGGAGCATCGCTCGATAGTCGCGCGGGTCGTACTCCAGATCGGCGTCCTGAATGAGCATCACGTCACCGCTGGCGTGCCCGAGCCCGGTTCGAACTGCGGCTCCTTTTCCTTGATTCTCCTCATGGTAGATGACCGCCACATGAGGATCATCAGTCCAGCGGGCAAGAATCTCCCGGGTACCGTCAGACGAACCGTCGTCCACCACCACGACCTCGCGCTGAAGGTTCACGAGAGAGCCATTCTCCGGTCCGTATCCGACCGGTACGCTCAGGTCTACGGCGCGGACGCGCCGCAGAATCTCGGCTATCGTCTCCATCTCGTTGTAGACCGGCACGATGACAGACAGTTTCATCCAACCTCCAGGATATGACGGGCAGACATTATAGTTTACCCACCCCGGGCTGGCAAGCCGTTGCACGCGAGGACAAGTTGGGCTAGAATAGCCGACGTGTGAAGGGGAAAACCCTTTCGGAGACTGGGTCATCATCGCGGAGAAGGAGGTGCGGTCACTGTGTCACAGATTGCTGCTGTCGTACTCGCTGCCGGCGGCTCGACACGCTACGGTCAATGCAAGCAGCTTCTCGACTGGAAAGGGAAGACCTTGCTGGCCCACGTCGTCGACGTTGCGCTGGCGGCCGAGCTCAACCCGGTGATCGTGGTGCTGGGGTGTCAGGCTGAGGAGACGTACGGTGTCCTCGGGGACCGACCCGTCCAGAAGCTGGTCAACTACCAATGGCGGGAAGGAATGAGCACGTCGGTGCGGACGGGCCTCTGCGCGGTTCCTCCCGAGGCGGAAGGAGCGCTGTTCCTGCAGTGCGACCAGCCCCGCATCACACCGGATCTTCTGCTGACGATGGTCGACCGTTTCGAGCGGGGCGGAGGCTCCATCATCCACCCCGTCCACGACGGCCACCGCGGGACACCCGTTCTCTTCGCCCGTCGCTTCTTCCCAGAGCTGTCGGCCGTCACCGGAGATGAAGGCGGGCGGAGCCTGATCCGACGTCACCCCGAGCAGGTTGCCACCATTACAGTTGATGACCCCGCCGTGCTGGCCGACGTGGACACACCCGGGGACTACGAGAAGCTTCAGGCGTCCAGGGAAGACGCCACAGACCGCTCCGCGGCATCCGTCCTCCGATCGATCGAGCACCTGCTCATCGACATGGACGGCGTCCTCTGGCGCGGGGACGACCCTATGCCGGGGCTCCGGCGGTTCTTTGCTTTCCTCCGAGAGCACGATATCGCCTTCAATCTCGCCACCAACAACGCCAGCCGAACGCCGGACCAGTATGCCGAGAAGCTGGCCGACTTCGGCGTGGACGTGGGGGTGGAAAGCATCCTGACCTCGGCTCTCGTCGTCGCCGCCTACTTGAATGATGTGGCTCCAGCAGGAGCCCAGATCTATACCATCGGCGAAGACGGGCTGCACCAAGCCTTGGAGGAACAGGGCTTCGTGTTGATCGACGACGGACGAAGCTCGCATTCTGAGGCCGACTACGTCGTTGTCGGCTGGGATCGAGACCTGAGCTGGGAGAAGCTCTCTACTGCGGCCTTCTTCATTCATCGAGGAGCTGGCTTTGTCGGTACCAATCCTGACGTCACCTTTCCCAGTGAGTGGGGGCCGGCGCCGGGCACCGGAGCTACCCTGGCTGCCGTAGAAGCCGCCACCGGTCTGTCGCCCATCGTCACCGGGAAGCCGGAGTCCCGGATGTACGAGGAAGCTCTCCGCCGCATGGACGCCGCACCCGAGAACACCGCGATGGTCGGCGACCGCATCGACACCGATATCGCCGGGGCCGAGAACATGGGGCTCACCACGGTGCTCACCCTTTCGGGCATCAGCACGCTTGAGGATGTCGAAGCCTCCACCACCAAGCCGGACCTGGTGTGCGACGACATCGAGGACCTGCTGACTCGATGGAAAACGGGCCTGGAAGAAGCATGATCCCCTTGGACGCCATGCTGTACTTGCTGTAATCGGAGCTGCGTGCTACAATTCAAACTGTGATGACCGAGCAGACCGGAGATAGTCCTTCGCAACCAATCTGCCTCTATGACCTCGATCTCCCCAGCCTCGAGGCCCTGCTAGAAAGCTGGGGGGAGCCCTCCTACCGCGCCGAGCAAGTCTGGGAATGGCTCTACGTCCACCTGGTCCCTTCGTTTGATGCCATGACCAATCTGCCCAAGGGGCTGCGCCGTAAGCTGGCCGAACGCGCGACGCTGGACGTGGTGGAGATCGTCGACACCAGCCGCTCCCCCGACGGAAAAACGCGTAAGGATCTCCTCCGTCTGCCCGACGGTGAGACCATAGAGGCTGTCTTGATGGAATACGAAACCCGCCGTACCGCCTGCCTATCCACTCAAGTGGGATGCGCTATGGGCTGCCCCTTCTGCGCCACCGGACAGATGGGTTTCCAGCGCAACCTGAGCAGCGGGGAGATCGTGGTCCAGGCCGTGACTTTCGCCCGCCAGCTGCAGAACGAGGGAAGACGTCTCACCAACGTAGTGCTGATGGGTATGGGCGAGCCCTTGGCCAACTATGACAACTCGCTGGCCGCTGTCCATCGCCTGAACCATCCCGACGGCTTCCGGCTCGGCCAGCGGCACATCACGCTCTCCACGGTCGGTCTCGTGCCGAAGATTCGGAAGCTGGCGGAGGAGGAACTCCAGATCACCCTTGCCATATCGCTGCACGCGGCCACCGATGATCTTCGCGACCGACTCGTTCCGGCCAACCGCCGTTATGGTCTCGACGCCCTCTTCGACGCCTGCGCCTACTACGCCGAAGAGACCGGGCGGCGCATCAGCTTCGAATGGGCCCTGATCCAGCGGGTCAACGACACGTCCCAGCAGGCCCATGCCCTGGCGGACTGGCTCCACAACCGGATGCCCGGCGGCCTCTTCCACGTCAACCTCATTCCCTTGAACCCTTCACCCGGCTACCGGGGAACCCAGGCCGCGGGAGACACCGTTCAAGCCTTCGCCGCCGTCCTCGATAAACGGAGCATCCCCTACACCATACGCGTAAGCCGGGGAGCAGCGATTCAGGCCGGCTGCGGACAACTTCGCCAGCGAGATCGAAGTCGGTGAACGAGGTCTGCAGAGTGTCCTGATCTACACTGAGAAGAGAAGACATCTAGCCGAAACATCGTTCGTAAGGAGGACAAATGCCGATCTACGAGTACGAGTGTGAGAACTGCGGCAACACATTTGAGCGCATCTACATGTCGCCAGAGGACCGGCCGACGGAGATCGCCTGTCCCGAGTGCGACAGCTCAGAGGTCCACCAGCTCTTCTCCCCGCCCACGGTCCACAGCGGTGAGGCGACTGACGTCGTCGAAGAAACCGCGGAGCAAGTGAAAGACCAGAAAGCCTCCAGGCCTCGGGCCTTCGACCAGAGTGACCTGAACGAGGCCCTTTAGGAGCGGAGCAGCGAGGGGGAGGCTGAGCGGCCGTACCGTTCGGCAGGTTGAGACCAGGAAACTGGAAGGCCGGCTCTACGTCCACGACAGGAGGTGGGAGAGCAGCTATGGGAGAAGAGAAGACGTTCCGAACCCGCCGTGAAAAGAGGTTCTATCGTCGGCTCCGGGACCGGGTGAAACGTTGGGCCGACAAACGCAACATCTCAGAGAAGCGGCTCGAGTATCTGCTGGCCGCCCCCGACCTGTTCGTTCTATTATCCCGCCTCGCCCTCGACGGACGTGTACCCATCCAGGCCAAGGCCAAGGTGGCTGCCGGCATTGCCTACTTCATGACCCCGCTGGACATGATACCCGATTTCCTCGGCCCTCCCGGCTTCCTGGATGACGTAGTTGTCGCCGCGTGGATTCTGGAGAGCCTTGTATCCGAGTTGAACGCGCTCGACCCCTCCATCCTGGAAGAACACTGGGAGGGTGAAAAAGACGTCCTGGAGCAGATAACGTACATCATCGATCGAGCGGAGAGTGTGCTGGGTCGGGGTATGCGCTTCGTCATCCGCCGCCTCCGTTCGGGCCGCGGCATCTTCCGCAGATAAGCCCAATTCCCGCCCCCCAAGAGACGCATCCGGCCTGGCTGTAGGTGAGATTTGCTCTGCTGCCTGGGGACACGCCATCCGGCGAGACACCGGAGTCACCCATAAAGGACAACGTCCATTGCCATTAACGCGAAGAACCCTCGGACTCATCGTCAACCCGGTCGCCGGTATGGGCGGCAGCGTCGGTCTCAAGGGGACCGACGGAGACCTATACAAGAAGGCCCTCGAGTTGGGCGCAGATCCAGTGACGCCAGGTCGCACGGTCTCCTTTCTCTCCCATCTCGAACACGCGGAGAGTATAGAGATGCTCTTTGCGCCCGGCGAGATGGGCGCGCGCCACGTTGAGGAGGCAGAGGTCGGCTTCGCCAAGGAGACTCTCGTCGGAGAGATCGGCGGTGAGACTTCGGCTGAGGACACGAAACGGATCGCCCGCCGGATGATGGAACGCGGGGCCGAGCTGCTGATCTTCGTCGGTGGCGATGGAACAGCCAGAGACATCTGCGACGCCGTCGACGCCGAGCTCCCCGTTGTCGCTGTGCCCGCCGGCGTTAAGGTCTACAGCTCTGTCTTTGCCCTCAACCCCAGGGCGGCGGCCGAGATGGTGGACGCCTTCGTCGAAGGGAGCGATGTCACCGAGCAAGAGGTCCTGGACATTGACGAAGAGGCCTTCCGAGAGGATCGTCTCGACGCCAAGCACTACGGTCACCTCCTGGCGCCGCAAACCCGCCGCTTCCTCCAGCACGGCAAGGTCGCCTCCAGCGGCAGCCCCTCGGTTCAAGAGGCTAAGAAGGAGATTGCCGCCTTCCTGGTTGAGCAGATGGATGACGAGACCCTCTACCTGATCGGGCCCGGGACGACGCTGAGAGCAGTCACAGATGCCCTGGACCTCCAGAAAACGCTCCTTGGCGTCGACGCTGTCCACCGCGGCGCCGTAGTGGGCCAGGACCTGAACGAGCGAGCCATCCTCAGTCTGTTCGAGGAGTACGAGAAGCGTGTCATTATCGTCACCCCTCTGGGGGGCAACGGATTCATCTTCGGCCGGGGAAACAAACAGTTCACGCCGGAGGTGATCAGGCAGACGGGCCCGGAAAACGTGCGCGTCATCGGCACGCGGCAGAAGCTCCGTCCCCTCGATTGCCTCCGCGTTGACACCGGCGACCAAACCGTCGACGAGATGCTGGCCGGCTGGGTCACCGTCACCGTCGGGTACCGCGAGAGCCGGATGATGAAGGTCGCTGTATAACCCCAAACCCAGGGACCGACACAATCGCCTGCACCGTCACCCCCGAAGCAGAGGAGGCCGATGGCCTCCTCTGTTTTCAGTTCGACGGCACCGCGGGTTTCCTACTTACCCCACTGCCATCGGTAAGCCGCCCAGCAGACGCCGACGACGAGCAGAATGACGGCCGCCCAGGCCAGCCACCTCGTCAGCAGCCCAACGCCATTCGGTACCAGCGTCGCGCCACCCACTACCGCGCCTCGCGTGTTGCGATTGGACGCGACACCATTCTCTACCACCGGGTCGGACGTCGCACCTCTGACCGCCGCCTCGTTGTAGAGCATACCTTGGAAGCCCTCGGTCACCGTCGTCACGATCGTGATGGTCACCCTCTCGCCCACGTCCAGCGCAAACAGATCGCACGTCACGGTCTGGCTGACACAGGTACAGCCGCGCTCCCTCCCATCTCGGTCGAACAACGTCCCCACCGTTGAGCTGACGTAGCTCGTGTTCGGGTCCAGCGTGTCGGTCACGGTCGTCTCTCGCGCCGCCAGCGGTCCTCCGTTGTCCACGAGCAGCGTGTACGTCAACAGGCCCCCGGGCCTGTACGGATCCGGCTCGCTGTCCACCGTGATGCCCAGATCCGCGACGCCCACCAGCCCGGCGTCCCAGGTCAGGTCGTTCTCTCCGGGATCCAACGTCGTCTGGGTCGCGCGCCCGGTAGAAAGGCCTGCGTCAGAGTCGGCATCGTCAGCCCCCCTGTGCGGCTCGGTGAATGCATAGTCCTTCGGCGCTGTGAACGCCAGGTAGTAGCTGCCGGGTACCAGATGGCGGAACCTGTACTGGCCGTTGGCGTCCGTCGTCGTCTGGATCTCTGTGCCGTCGTTCATCGCGTGGAGCGTCACGGTGACGCCCGACTGACCGGGCTCACCGGGATCCTGGACCCCGTCGCCGTCCAGATCCGTCCAGACGTAGTCACCCAGTGATCCGTAGACCTCATCTACGTCCCGCGCCGTGTTATCTCCCGGTGCTTCGTCCGGCCCGTTCTCACCATCGTCCGCGACAAAGGCCGTGTTCGTGATGGCGGACACGCCGGTCAACACCTCGTCCGCCTCGACCGCGAAGCGGAGGCTCACGGGCGTTCCCACGGCCAGGTGGCCGATGGACCACGTGATCTCGTCGGTCATGGCGACGTACTGCCCGCCGCCGGTCGCCGAACCAACCACGTACGTCGTGCTGTACGGCAAGCTGTCCGTGACCACCACTCCGGTGGCGTCCTGCGTGCCCTCATTGATGACGGTGAGGGTGTAGGTCAGACGTTGGCCCGGCGCTACGTATTGCTCGCCGTCGTCCTTCGTGATCACGAGATCGGGTGCTGCCTCCACCGGGGTGCTGACGGTATCCGTGTCCGAGATCCCCTCACTGCTGGTCACCCAGCCGGTGTTCGTGATGACGTCGACCCCAGCCGGCAGCACGTCCGTTACGCGGACCGATGCCGTCACTGCCAGCGGCTCACCCAGCGGCACGTCGCCGACCGTCCACGAGATGATCCCCGTGGCGGGGGAGAACGCGCACGGCTCGGGACCGCACCCACGGTAGTCGGTGTGCTGCGGCAGGGTGTCGGTGACGATCACGCCCGAGGCGTTGACGAAGCCGTCATTCGTGATGGCGTAGCTCAGCGTGCCTCCGGCTCTGACAGAGGATACGCCCGAGGACTTGTCGATGCTCAGGGACGGGAACCCGGTATTCAGCTGCGTCGAATCGGTCCGGGGGGCGTAATGCCTTGCTCCTCCCACGTCATCCGACCGGCTCGACCACGTGACCTCAGCCTCGTTCGTCAGATTCGCGTCCGCCGGCGCCTCGCTGGAGATGTGTGTCGTGTAGGTGATCATCAGCTCAGCGTTGGCGGGAACGTCGAACGCGGGGTCGAGCGTCACCACCCATTCGCCCGTGGGCGCGTCGTAGCCAGTGTCGTAGACGCTCGGCGCGACCTCAGCGCCGTCAAGGGTTAGTCCCTCAACCACAGGTGCCGCGTCCCGCATCCAGCTCGGCAAGGTGTCCGTCACCACGACATCGTAGGCTTCACTGATCGTAGGGCCAGACGCGTTGTTGACCGCCACGCAGTACGTCACGGTCTGACCGGCGCCGACGACCGTGTACTGCGTCGGATCGCTCGTCTTCGCCAGGGTAAGTGATGGCTCCGTGACGATAAAGGAGGGCTCGTTGCTCGCCAGGGACCCACCGTCGCGGTGCTCCAGCACGGCGGCGTTGGTGATCACGTCGCCAGCGCCCGCTCCCAGCGGCGAGGATACAACAGCGCTGACCGTGATTCGGCGCTGCGCCAGAGCCGCTATGCTGTCGTAGGTGACGGTGAGCACGTTGCCTGCCACCGTCACGCCGCTGGGCACGCCGTCGGCACTGACGTCATCCAGCTCAAGGCGGTCGTCCAGGTCGTCCGTCACGGTGACGCCGTAGAGCGTCGCCGCGATGGGTGCCCCCGGCACGCGGATCGTATACGTGATGCGCTCGCCCAATGTGGCATCCGCAGGCATCACCTCTTTCGCGATGGAAGGCACCGGCGTATCCACCCTCGTATGGTCGCTCACAGGTTCGTAATCCCGATCGCCCTCCGTGTCGCCGGGCAGGCTCGACCACGTGACCTCGGCGGCGTTGTCCAGGCTCAGCTCCGCGCCCACGTCCTCGTCCAGCCCAGCCGCGTACACGACAGTCAGCTCGCTTCCCACTGGAACGCTGAAGGCCAGCGTGGGCTCGAACGTGACGACGAAGACGCCGCGGCTGCTGTCGTAGCCGGTGGTGTAGAGACCCTCGCTTACGGGCGTCCCATCCAGCGTGACCGCCTCGATCGACGGTTCCGTCTGACGCATCCCTTCCGGCAGCGTGTCCGTGAGCACGATGTCGTAGGCCGGGCTCGGGGCGCTGGCGCCCACATTGGTGATCGTCACGTAGTAGGTCAGCACCTCACCAGCTCCAGCCGTGCCTACAAGGGCGGGATCGAGGCTCTTCGCCAACATCAGATCGGGCTCACCGACGTCAGTCGCGACCACGCTCGTCTGCTTGACCGTGTTCGCGGTAGCGTGGGTCATCTCGGCGCTGTTCTCGATGGTCGTACCGGCGTTTGCTCCTTCGCCATCGCTGATACGTGCCCTGATGGTGACCGTGGCCTGCGTCCCTTCGGGGATGCTCTCAAACGTCGCCGTCACCAACCCGGTAGCGGGATCATACCCGTGGTCGACCCCCGTTCCGCCGCTGGGGGTCACCCCCTCGATGGTGAGTTGGCCGTCCACCGTATCCGTCACCACGACGTCATACAGCGTCGCATTGATGGTATCATCCGGTACCGTCAGGGTGTACGTCACCACGCTGCCCAGCGTAGGCATCGCCGAGGGACCAGAGCGCTCGGCCTTGGCGATTCCCGCGTCCCGTGTCTGGTGCTCCACGCTGGCCTCGACGCTGGCAGCATAGACGCGCTGCGTGGGCGCCAGCCCGGTCTGCGGGCCGCTGCCGGGCTGAGAATCGTAACTCGCGATGGATGCCGTGTTCGTCAGCACCAGGTTCGCACCGATGGTGTCCGTGACCCGTGCCACCAGGACGATCTCCGTCGTTCCCACGGCCACCTCGTCTACCTCATACGTGACGCCTCCGTCCGATTCGGTGGGCGTGATGGCAGCCGTGACCGGATTCAGCGTCGCGTCAGTGCGCACGTACTCGACGCCCTGGGGCAGCGCATCCGTCACCGCCACGTCATACGCTGCGGCGTGTCCATTGTTGTTGATGGTGAGCGCGTACGAGATCAGATCACCGGCACCAACGAGCGCTCCATCCAACGGCGTCGCTGTCTTGGCTATCGACAACTCGGGCTGGACGATCTCGTTGCTGACAGCATCTGCTTCGAGATAGGTGCCGCGTTGGTAGAGCGCAACACTGTTTTCGACCTCCTCAGAGAGACTCGGGTCCAACCATCTACGTCCCGATGGGCTCTCGCCTGTCGCCTGAGCCTGGAACGTGAGCGTCACCACCGTCGGTGCGTCCTGCAAACTCGTGATCGGCGTGCCGAACGTCCAGCTCACGACCTCTGACGAGCCCTCGGTGCTGGTCGCGCGGGCCGTATAGGTGATGGGATCCACGCCCGACGGCGTCCAAGCCAGCGACTCCGAGCCCGGCACGTACCAGACACCCTCCGGGAGCGTATCCTCCACATACGACGTGCCGCCCATGCCCACCGTGCCGGCCGGTATGGTGAAGACCGCGTGATACGTCACCACGTCTCCCACTCGCAGCTCGAACGGCTCGCTGCTCTTGCTCAACGTCGGCGAGACCGTTGAGACCTCGGCAGAAGCAGCGTCGTCGTAGAGTCGCACGCCGGGGGTGGTGTCGGTCAGCGAGTGGTAGAGCAGCTCGACCCCGTTCGTCAGCGGAGCATCGCTCAGGGCCTGGCTGATCCGCGCCGTGTACGTCAATACATTCACGTTCTCTCCCACTATGTTGCTCAGGGAATCCACTCTCCACGTCATCACCTCCGGTCCCACCACGGGGCCGCTCCTCCCGTCACCGCCGTACTGCGCCGTGACGCTGATCCCCTCCGGCACGGTGTCCGTGATCACCAGGCTGTACGCCGGACTGCTTCCGGTGTTCGTCAGACGCACCGTGTAGGTCAGCAGATCCGTGCCGTCGAAGGGGCCACTGCCCGGCTCCACCGACTTGTGGACGGCCACGGCCGGCTCCCCCACGACCGTGTTCACCTGATTACTCTCGGTGACCGATGCGCCATCGTAGATCATCTCGGCCGCGTTGGAGATGACGTGACCGTCGAAGGCACCGAGCCCGTCCGAGATGCGCGCCGTGACCGTCACGTAGGCCTGCGTATAGCTGGAAACCTCCGCGAAAGTGGCCGTCACCACCTGACCGGATATACCCTCCTGGGCACCAGTGCCTCCGGCCGTATCGACGGCTTTAACCGTCATACTCGGATGGACCGTATCCGTCACCACCACGCTGTACATGGTCGCGCTGATCGGCGCGTCGGGCACCGTTAGCGTGTACGTCACCAAGGAGCCTAGCGTGGCCGTCGGCGGCGGGCCGAAGTCCAGGGTCTTGGCAAGGCCAGCCTGAGCCGTTCGATGCTCCGCGCTGTCCACCTCGCTGCTGTAGGTCCTCTGCGTCGGCGTCAGTCCCTCCTGAGGCCCTTGCTCAGGTTGAGAATCGTAATAAGGAATGCTCGCCTCGTTAACCAGCATCAGGTCAGCACTGACCGAGTCTGTCACCCGGGCCACCACGGTGATCGCCATCGTTCCGGGGCCCAGCGCATCCAGCGTATACGCAAGTCCCCCCTCCGTCTCGGTGGGCGTGATCGCCGACGTGCTCTGATGCGGCGCCGAGATGGTCCGTACGTAGTCCACATCGCCCGGCAGCGTGTCGGTCACGACCACGTCGTAGGCCGTGGCGGCCCCGACGTTCGTGATGGCCAGCGTGTAGGTGATGGTCTCCCCCCGCGCCACGAAGCTGCCCGAGGATGGGATGCTCGTCTTCTCAATCAACAGGTCAGGTTGCTCAATGTCATTATCAACGGCGTCTGTCAGCTCCAGGTCACCCTGCTGAACCAGCCTCAGGCTATTCGTAGCAGTGCCAACATCGGCGTAGATAGCCCAGGGCTCAAGATCGTCTCCGTCGGCGTCCACACCGGTCGCCTGAGCCTGAAAGGTCAGCGTGACCACCGTCGGCGCATCCTGCACACTGGTAATCGGCGTACCAAAGGCCCAGGTGACGACCTCTGACGAGCCCACTGTGCCGGTCGCACGGGCCGTGTAGGTGATGGGATCCACGCCCGACGGCGTCCAATCCAGCGACTCTGAGCCCGGAACGTACCAGACACCCTCCGGGAGCGTGTCCTCCACGTACGACGTGCCGCCCATGCCGACTGTGCCGGCCGGGATGGTGAATACCGCATAGTACGTCACCACGTCCCCTACCCGCAGTGTCGCAGGCTCGCTGCTCTTCTCCACCACCGGCGAGGCAGTCGTAACCTGGGCGTCGCTCTGGCTCGCATACGATCGGACGCCCGGGACGGTCTCCGTCAGCGAGTGATAGAGCACGTCAACCTCATTCCGCAGCTCCGTACCGCCGCTTAGGGCCCGGCTGATCCGCGCCGTGTACGTCAGCTCCTCCACGTTCGCGCCCACCGTGTTGCTCAGATAGTCCAGCGTCCACGTCATCAGGCCCGGTCCCACCACCGGACCGCTCCTCCCGTCACCGCCGTACTGTGCCGTGACGCTGATCCCCTCCGGCACCGTGTCCGTGATCACCAGGCTGTACGCCGGGCTGCTTCCAGTGTTCGTCAAACGCACCGTGTACGTCAGCAGATCCGTGCCGTCGAACGGGCCGCTGCCCGGTTCTACCGACTTGTCGACGCCCACGGTCGGCGCAGCCACCTCTGTGTTCACCTGGTTGCTGTCGGTAACCGGCGCCGTGCTGTGGACCATCTGAGCTGCGTTCGAGAGGATGTCCCCTTCCTCAGCTCCCAGTTCGTCCCAGATGCGCGTTGTGATGGTGACGTACGCCTGTGTCTCGGCCGGTATGCTCGCGAAGCTGGCCGTGACGACCCCGTTGGCATCATTCGAGACGCCGTCGCCCGACGTGACCACGTTCTCCACCGCTACGTTCACCGGCACCGTGTCCGTCACCACCACGTCGTAGAGCGTGGCGCTGATCGGTTGGTCGGGCACGACCAGCGTGTACGTCACCACGGAGCCGAGGGTCGGCTCCGGCGGTGGGCCGAAGTCCTCCATCTTGGCGATGCCGGCGTTGACGGTCTGATGCGCGACGCCGTCCACCCCACTCTGATACGTACGCTCCTGATCGG
>Ga0207797_1001305_pt1 | contig 18126 bp, 15 predicted proteins | sample PRCRCaboRojoPR_6_FD_187275 | JGI IMG/M metagenome (GOLD analysis project Ga0207797, IMG submission 187275) | Marine sediment microbial community from Cabo Rojo, Puerto Rico - PR CR 10% Liquid 1 (SPAdes) | ecosystem: Environmental > Aquatic > Marine > Coastal > Sediment | place: Cabo Rojo, Puerto...
TCGACACGAACCTGAAGGGGGTGTGGCTCTGTGCGAAGCACGTCGGCAAGCACTTCGTCGACCGCGGCGACGGCGGCAAGATCGTCTCCACCTCCTCGACCGCCGGGCTCACGGGCGCGCCGGGGAACGGCCACTACGCCGCCGCGAAGTGGGGCGTGCGGGGGTTGACCAAGACGCTGGCGCTCGAACTCGCCGAGTACGACGTCAACGTCAACTGCGTCTGCCCGACCGTGGTCGAGACGAAGATGGTGTCGGGCATGACCGAGGCCTACGGCGAAGAGGTGCTCGCGAACATGGGCGAGATGGCGGGGCCGTTCAACGTCTTCGACGCCGAAGATCCGGCCATCGAGTCGCGAGACATCAGCGAGGCGTACATGTGGCTCTCCAGCGACGCCGCCCGCTACGTCACCGGGATCGAACTCCCGGTCGACGCCGGCTTCACCTCGAAGTAGCCCGTAACGACCGTCCGGTCGGAGCGACCGACCGACGAACCGACCCCCGATCGTCGCGGGCCGTTCGGCCGGCATCGCGCCGGGGGCGACGGACACGAAACCGAGAGACAATGCCAGAGTACGACTTCGGAGGACAGGTGGCGTTCGTCACGGGCGCGGCGCGCGCTCAGGGGCGGAGCCACGCGGTCCACTACGCGCGCAACGGTGCGGACGTGGTGGTCACCGACATCGCACACGACATCGACACGAACCCGTACGAGCTCGGGACGAGCGACGAGCTCGCGGAGACGGCCAGCCTCGTCGAAGACGAGGGCCAAGACGCGCTCGTCGTCGAGACGGACGTCCGCGACGAAGACGAGGTCCGGGCGGCCGTCGACGCCGCGTTAGCGGAGTTCGGCAGGATCGACGTCCTCGCCAACAACGCCGGCATCTTCAACTCCGCGGAGATGGTGAAACTGCCGGAGGCGCAGTGGGACGACATGCTCGACACGAACCTGAAGGGCGTGTGGCTCTGTGCGAAGCACGTCGGGAAACACTTCGTCGACCGGGGCGACGGCGGCAAGATCGTCTCCACGACGTCCGGCCTCGGCATGCACGCCGCGTACGCCTGCGGCCACTACGGCGCGGCGAAGTGGGGCGTGCGGGGACTGACCAAGACGCTGGCGCTCGAACTCGCCGAGTACGACGTCAACGTCAACTGCGTCGCGCCGACGGTCGTGAACACGCCGATGATAACCGGCTTCGTGGAGGCCTACGGCGAGGAGGTCCTCGAAGAGATGGGTCGGCTCTCCGGGCCGGTCAACGTCTTCCACCCAGAGGACGGGGGCATCGAATCCGAAGACATCAGCGAGGCGTACATGTGGCTCTCCAGCGACGCCGCACGCTACGTCACCGGCGTCACGCTCCCGGTCGACGCCGGATACGCCGCGAAGTGACGAGCATGGCCGGGTCGCCGGAGTACGACTTCGACGGCCGCGTCGCGTTCGTCACGGGCGCGGGCCGCGGACAGGGGCGGAGCCACGCGGTCGAGTACGCCAAACACGGCGCGGACGTCGTCGTGACCGGCGGCAGCCGCGGCATCGAGACGTCCCCGTACGAGCTCGCGACGAGCGCAGACCTCGAAGAGACGGTTCAGCTCGTCGAGGCGGAGGGCGGTCGCGCGCTGCCGGTCCGTCTGGACGTGCGAAACGAGCGCGAGGTCGAACGGGCGGTCGGCGAGGCGCTCGACGAGTTCGGACGGATCGACGTCCTCGCCAACAACGCCGGCCTCTGGAACGTGGTCGACCTCGTGGAGATGGACGAGAGACAGTGGACCGAACTGGTCGACACGAACCTGAAGGGCGCGTGGCTGTGTGCGAAACACGTCGGCGAGCACTTCCGCGACCGCGGCGACGGCGGCAAGATCGTGAGCACGGCGTCGACGGCCGCGCTCGTCGGCGCGAGAGGCTCGGGCCACTACGCCGCCTCGAAACACGGGCTCGTCGGGCTGACGAAGACGCTGGCGCTCGAACTCGCCGAGTACGACGTCAACGTCAACTGCGTCGCGCCGACCGGCGTCGACACGCCGATGATAGACGGGATCCTCGAGACGCTCGGCGAGGCGGCCCTGCAGTCCGTCTCCGATCCCAGCGGCTCGATGAACGTCATCGACGGGCGGCTCGTCGACCCGGTCGACGTGAGCGAGGCGTACATGTGGCTCTCCAGCGACGCCGCCCGCTACGTCACCGGGGCGGTCCTGCCGGTCGACGCCGGGATGACCGCGAAGTGAGCGACGCGCCGAGCACCCCCGAACGGCGTCGCGACTCAGAGGCGGCGAGCGAGCAGTTCTCCGTCGTAGTACGCCCGGTCGAGTTTCCGGGGCGAGACCGCGTCGCCGATCCGGTAGACCCCGTCGCGTCGGTCCTTCAGGTCGCGGTAGAGCGACTCCGCTGCGCGTCGCCGGCCGGCGACGACGACCGTCTCCGGCCGTCGCGTCTCCTCGTCGCCGGTCAGCGTGTTCCGGAGGTGGACGGTGCCCTCGGCGTCGACGTCGGTGACGAGGCGGTTGCCCGTGAAGGTGACGCCCTGCGCCTGGAGGCCGGCGACGAAGCCGGGGAGGTTCGGCTGCTCGGTCCGAAAGCCCGGGTAGTGGTCGGTCGCCGCGATCTCGACGGACTCACACCGCGCCGCGAGTTCCAGCCCCGTCTGCATCGTGATCACCCACCGGTTGTCGTCGACGAGGAGGACGTCGTCGCCGACGGGTGCGCCGTCCAGCACGTCGAGCGCGCAGACGACCTCGCCCTCGAAGCCGTAGGCGTCCAGATCGGGCGCGGTCGCGCCCGTCGCGACCACGACCACGTCCCACTCGTCGCCGACCGCGTCGGCGTCGACGCGGGTGCCGGTCTCGATCGCGACGCCCGCGTGTTCGACGCCGGCGACCAGGTCCTCGGTCGCCCGTGCGAAGGGTGCGAGCGGACCCTGGGCCGCGAGTCGGAGTTGGCCGCCGAGTTCGTCGTCGGCCTCGCGGACCGTCACGTCGTGGCCCCGCCCAGCGGCCACGGCCGCGAACCGCAGCCCCGCCGCCCCGCCGCCGACCACGAGGACGCGCTGGGGGATCGCCGCCGGTTCCGCCTCGGCCACGGGCGGCAGGTCGGCCTCGCGTCCGGTACGCGGGTTGACGACGCACTCGACGTGGCCGCCGTGAGCGTGCCCGTAGACGCCCTCGAGACACTTCTGGTTGCACTCGATGCAGCGGGTCGTCACGCCCGTCGCGTCCGAGAACGCGCGAGCGAGCGTCCGCTCGTCGGCCAGCAACTGGCGGGTGAACGAGACGAACTCGGCGCCCGCGTCGAACAGCGCCTCGGCGTCTTCGACCCGCGTGAACGGGAGCCGACCCATCACGGGAACGTCCACGCGCTCGGCGACCTGGCGGATCGGATCGAGCAGGTCAGGCGACTGTGACGAGATGCCGGCGTGGGTCTGGTTGAACGTCGCGTCCGTGCCGACGGTGACCGAGAGGTAGTCGAAGCCGTCGAGTTCCGCGACGATGTCGGGAGCGTCGTCGAACTCGTAGCCGCCGTACTCGAGTTCCGCCAGCGAGAGGTGGAGTCCGACCGGGCCGTCGGTCGCTTCGGCGACGGCGTCGACGGTCTCGTCGACGAACCGCGCCCGCGACGCAAGATCGCCGCCGTACTCGTCGGTGCGCGCGTTGTACCGCGGCGAGAGGAACTGTCGGAGGACCGAGAACGGGCCCGCGTTGAGTTCGACGCCGTCGAAGCCGGCGCGCTCGACGTTCTCCGCGGCGGTCACGAACCCCGCCCGGATCGCGTCGAGTTCGTCGCCGTCCAGTTGCTTCGGGATCTCGTATGCGGCGTCGGAGGCGGCGGCCGACGGCGCGAGTTGGGCCTGCATCTCCCAGTCGCCCGTCTCCTCGGCCCCGGTGTGGGTCAACTGACCGAAGACGAGGGCGTCGGCCTCGTGGACGGCGTCGGCGACGGCGGCGAGGCCGTCCACGTTCGCCTCGTCGTACGCGTCGACGTACGTCGGCCCGCTCGCGGAGGGGTGGACGAGCATGTGTGCGGGCCCGACGACGAGACCCGCACCGCCGGCGGCCCGCGCCGCGAGGTGCGCCACGAGGTCGGTCGTCGGGCGCCCGTCGTCCGCCAGCCCCGTGCGAACGGCGCGGAAGACACCTCTGTTCGGGATCGAGCGAGACCCGATGGTCCCTTCACTCTCCAGATTCATCTCCCTCTACTGTGTGTGGGAGTACCAAGAAACTGCCGCCAGCGACGGTCACTCGCGGGACGAACTGACCGCGAGATCGCCTCTCACTCCTCGATCTCGGGGCGACCGCGGACCCACTCGTGGGCCCGTTCGAGGCGCTCGGAGTCCGACGACGACAGTTTGAGTCGCCTGCGGTCGTCCTCGGGATAGCACCCCACGCGGACGTCGAACCGGTCTCGCAGTTCGGTGAGGAGCGGATTGAGGTTGCTCTCCGGGACGGTCGAGTAGACGGTGCGCGACCGGACCGCCCCCGCGAACTTGTCTGCGACGCGCTCGAAGACGGCCCGCATCTCCTCGGGGACGCCCGGAACCACGTAGACGTCCTCGATCACGCATCCGGGCGCGATCCCCTCGCCGTTCGGGATCGGGCGACCGCCGGCCGGGAACCGCGCCGCCGCGTCGAGGTCGAACTCGAAGTCGGGGTAGTCGGCTTCGATCTCGCGGACCGTCTCCGCGACCAGTTCGCGGGCCGTCTCGTTGGTCTCCAGCGGTCGGTCGAGGGCGTCCGCGACGGCCGCCAGCGTGACGTCGTCCGGGGTCGATCCGAGGCCGCCGGTGACGACGACCGACGCGAAGCGGTCGGTGAGGTCGGCGACCGCCGTCGCGATGCGCTCGGCGTCGTCGGGGACCACTCTGATCTCGCCGACGTCGACGCCCCGCGACGTCAGCCGTTCCGCGAGCCACGTCGCGTTCGTGTTCGTGACGTCGCCCGCGAGGAGTTCGTCGCCCACGGTCAGAATACCTGCCGTACTCATGTACCGACAGATACGCGTGCCGGACGCATGAAGGCTCGTCCGGAGCGCCCGCACGCTCGGCCCGACGTTCCGCAGAGACGGCCGGCGCGCGATACCGAAGTAGAGACGCGCGCTCGGGACTCTCGCCCGTGTGGTTTGAAGTGCGTATCGGTCGTACGCTAGTGTCGATGACCGAACGGCCGTCTGCTGGCGACACGTCGGAGGCGATCATGCAGGCGACGTATCGGGCACTCACCACGCACGGGTACGCCGAGACGTCGATCTCGCGTATCGCCGCCGAGTTCGAGAAGAGCAAGTCCGTGCTGTACTACCACTACGACAGCAAGGAGGACCTGCTGGCCGACTTCCTCGAGTTCCTGCTCGCCCGGTTCGAGGCCGACGTCGGCGCCGCGTTCGGCGGTGACCCTCACGACGACCTCCAGGCGCTGCTCGACGAACTACTCCCGACAGCGATGGACGACGAGGACCTCAGACTCAACCGGGCCGTGCTGGAGATGCGAACGCAGACGCCGTACCACGACGCGTACCTGCGTCAGTTCGAGGAGACCGACCGACGCGTGCTGGACGAGATCGAGTCGATCGTCGAGCGCGGCATCGAGGACGGGGCGTTCGCCGACGTCGACGCCGCCGACGTCTCCGAGTCGATGCTGGATACGACCTACGGCGCGCGCGAACGGGCGGTGACGCTCGACGACCCGTCGATCGTCGGCCGAGCGAGACGCCGCCTCGAACGATCCCTGGAGCGGGACCTGCTCGTCGAGTCGACCCGGTAGCGGCCGTCTACACACGTCGCGTTACAGACATATGCCTGTAATACGCAAACTACATTTAAGAAGTGCGTTGAAATATAACGTATTTTATCCATATTTATGGAACGTTTCTGAACGAACGTTCAGTCGAACGCCTCGCCGATCGGTCCCGAGCTTGCCGTCGGAGCGGCCGCTCGGTTCGGTCCTCTCCGGTCCGGCCGATCGGACGGCGACCGCAGAACTATCAGCTGCACACAATACGTTCAGCACCTATAGAAATCGAGTTCGGAGACGGCCAGTCGCTCGCCGGATCGGCGGTACGATTCCGGCGATTCTGTTCCCGGCGGCGACTGCGACGGGCAGAACGGCAGTTCCAGGGGTGAGTCGGTCCGACGGTCGCCGGAGTCGCCGGTGAACGGCGACTGGCGACCCGACGGACCGAGGCGTGCGAGACTGGAGACCGACGCCCACGACGTCGACATTCCCAGCGTCGGGAGACTCGTTTTCGGGTGCGACTCGATTCGGACGTCTCTCGACCGCTGGAGCGTCCGCGAATTGACGGATACTGTTACGTTTCGCAATAGTATAATTAAATGTATATTTCTTCGCGTCGCCGACCACGGACGCGACGGAGCCGCCTGCGTTACGGGAGGAGGTCGTCGGCGAGTCCGTCGAGCCGGTCGAGCGCGGTGACGTCGAGCCACTGGAGCATGACGCGGTCGGCCCCGGCGTCGTCCAGTCGGTCGAGGTGGGCCGCGACCTCCGAACCGGTTCCGACGATCATCCCCCGCTCGCGGAGTTCGACGGGGTCGCGACCGTCGAGCACCTCGGCCAGTTCGTCGTCGTCGCGACCGTAGACCACGCGGGTCATCGTCGAGCGCGCGACGTCGTCGGGGTCGCGACCCTCCGCGTCGAGCAGGTCGTCGAGGTGCGCGTTCAACTCCGCGAAGCGCTCGGGCGTGAGATAGACCCCGTTCCACTCGTCCGCGAACGCGGCTGCGAGCGGAAGCGTGCGGTTCGGTCCGTTGCCGCCGACGAGGATCGGCGGCCCGCCCGGTCGGTCGGGGCGGGGCCGGAGGAGGGCGTCGTCGAGTTCGTAGTAGTCGCCGTCGAACGAGACCGGCCGGTCGCTCTCGAGCAGGTCGCTGATGACTTCGACGCCCTCCTCGAACCGGTCGAAGCGCTCCGGCACGTCGAGCAGGTCGAAGCCGAACGTCTCGTGCTCGCGCTCCTGCCAGCCAGCACCCACGCCGAGCGTGAGACGACCGTCGGCGAGGTCGTCGACGTCTTTGGCGGTCCGCGCGGTGAAGACGGGGTGGCGAAAGGAGACGGGCGTGACGAGCGGCCCGAACTCGATCTCGTCGGTGTTGTCCGCGAGCCAGGTCAGCGACGTCCAGAGTTCGAGCGAGTCCTCGACCGGCCCCTCGGCGTTCGTGAAGTGGTCCGAGCGAAAGAGCCCGTGGAAGCCGAGACGCTCGGCCCTGCGGACGACCGCCTGCCATCGCTCCCAGTTCACGCCGTTCTGTCCCTCGATCATCAACGCGATTTCGGGCATGGTCGATCTACGTATCCGTGGGACGGGTATCCTAACGAGTGTTCGGGTGGTCACCGGGACGCTGCCGGGCCTCGGCGCGCAGAGAGCCGCCTCGTCGAGCCCGCGTTCGCGTCCCGCGCGGGCCGACCGAACGGACGACGCACCGAGAGACGCCGGGCGCGAGTCAGACCTCAGGTGAGTCGGGCCTCGACGAGGGCGATCGCGCCGACGGCGAGCACGCCGAGAACCGAGAGGCTGGCGACGCCGGCGAACAGTCGCGCGATGTCGAAGGTGGCCCCGCTGTCGATGAGATACGCGCCCAGGTCGTCGGCGAAGAGGAACAGTTCGGCGGCGACCATCCCGCGGACGGCGCGGCCGGCGCCGAGTCGCAGTCCGGTCAGCACCTGCGGGAGCGCGTAGCGGAGGTACACCTCGCCGTACAGCGTCGGCGCGCCGGCCCCGAACACGCGGGCCGCGTCGGTCAGGCCGGACGGGACGTTGGCCACGCCGGCGCGCGTGTTGATCGTGACGACGAACACCGCGAAGACGAAGACGAGAAACACCTTCGCGGCGCTGGTCAGCCCGAACCAGATCAGGATGACCGGCGCGAGCGCGACCAGCGGCGTCGCGTGCAACGCGTCGAGGATCGGATCGAGCACGTCGCGGGCGGGTTGCCAGAGCGCGACCAGCGCGCCCAGCGGGACGCCGACGCCGACCGCGAGCGCGTAGCCGGCGACGGCGTTGCGGAGCGCCGAAAGCAACGCCCACAGCAGCGTTCGTTCGACGGCCAGATCGGTGACGAGCACGCCGAGGACCGCCGTGGGCGGCGCGAGCAGGAAGACGCCGGGGAGCCGCGCGTAGAGCTCCCACGCCGCGAGGATCACGAGCACCGAGAGCGTACGCAGCGCCCAGCGACGCCGCGGTGAGAGGGCGGTCACGTCGGCACCTCCACCGTCGTCCACGCGTAGCGGCGCTCGACCCACGCCAGCGCCTGCGTCACGCCGACCGCGAGCAGCGCGATCGTGAGCACGACCGCGAGCGCGTAGTCGATCTGGCTGTACCGCTGGTAGCTGTGCAACAGGCTCCCGAATCCGGCGTAGATCCAGAGTTCGGCGACGACCATCCCCTTGACCGCCCGGTTCGCGCCGATGCGGAGCGCGGCGACGACGACCGGCAGCGCCGCCGGCACCAGCACGTGCCGGTAGAGCGCGACGCCCTCCGCGCCGAACACCCGGCCGGTGTCGACGAGGGCGTCGTCGACCTGCTGGACGCCGGTGCGCACCGTCAGGACGACGTGGAAGACGGCAAAGAGGAAGACGACCGCCACGTAGAAGCCCAGCCCCGTCCCGGCCACGAGGATGAGGAAGGGCAGCAGGCTCGCCACCGACGTGACGAAGAAGACGTGGACGTAGGTGTCGAGCGCGGCGTCGGCGGTCGGCGAGAACCCCATCAGCGCGCCGACCGGAACGCCGACCGCGACCGCGAGCAGGTAGCCCAGCGCGAACCGGACGAGACTCGACGCCAGCGGTTCGAGGATGCGCCCGGAGAGATAGAGATCGAGCGTCGCGAGCAGAACCGCGGAGATCGGCGCGAAGCTGGGGCCGGCGAGCCGACCGGCCGCTTCCCAGCAGGCGGCGACGAGCGCGAGTCCGACCAGCAGGTTCCGTCGACGGCTCATCTTACGCCGTGGGCGTCGGCTGGTTGGCCCGGAGCACGTCCCAGATTTCGCGGCGGAGGCGGGCGAACTCCTCGGTGGTGTCGACGTCGCGCTCCACGCGCGGTCGCTCGAAGGGGACCTCGACGGTGCGCTCGACCCGGTTCGGGTCGCGCCCCAGCACGAGTACGCGGTCGGCCAGCAGGAGCGCCTCCTCGATGTCGTGGGTGACAAAGAGGATCGTCTTTCGCTCGTCGGCCCAGAGGTCGAGCAGTTCGCGCTGGAGAACCGCCCGCGTCTGGGCGTCGAGCGCGCCGAACGGCTCGTCCATCAACAGCACGTCCGGATCTACCGCGAGCGCCCGCGCGAGCCCGACGCGCTGTCGCATCCCGCCCGAGAGTTCCGCGGGGCGGGCGTCCTCGAAGCCGTCGAGACCGACGGTGTGGACCCACTCGCGGGCGCGTTCCTCGCGCTCGTCTTCGGGCACGCGCGCCATCTCCAGTCCGAAGGCGACGTTGCCGAGGACGCTCCGCCACGGGAAGAGGTTGAACGACTGGAACACCATCGCTCGCTCCGGCCCCGGGCCGGCGACGGGGTCGCCGTCGACCAGCACCTCGCCCGCCGTCGGCGATTCGAGACCGGCGAACAGCCGCAGCAGGGTCGTCTTCCCACAGCCCGACGGGCCGACGACCGCGACGAACTCGCGGTCGTCGACGGTGAGCGAGACGCCGTCGAGCGCGACCACGTCGTCGTAGACCTTCCGAACGTCGCGGGCGGAGAGCATCTCAGACCCGTCCGACCTCCGCGAGCGCCTCCTCGAGCGGTCCCCTGTTCATCGCCTCCCCGGTCGGGATGCGCTCGTCGGTGAGACCGACGCGGTCCGAGAGGTCGAGCATGTAATCGACGCTCGCCTCGGACAGGCCGCCGTTGCGGGGCCAGATCTCGATGTCGGTGAGGAACTCGTAGGTCTGCTCCAGAATCGCCTCCTCCGGGCCGCCGCCGGGGACGTACGTCTGCACGAGCCGCCGGTAGTTCTCGTAGTCGTCGTAGAGGCGACGGTTCGCTTCGAGCTGGGCGGCGAGGAAGGGGACGATGCGCTCGCGGTCGCGCTCGACGACCTCCGCCGGGGCCATGAACGTCTCCTGGATCCAGTCGTCGAGTTCCTGTCCGAACTCCGCCAGCACGTTGAGCGAGGGCTCCTCCTCGCGCATCGTCAGCCACTGCGCGTAGTGCTGGGGCGAGACGTCGATGTCGCCCTGCAACAGCGCGCCGCGGCGCGCGCTCGAGTAGCCGACCCGCTGGAAGTTGAGTTCGTTCACGTCGTCGATGAGGTCCGTCTCGAACATCAATGCAGCCACCTGCACGGCGTCCAACCCCGTCGGTGCCGACATCCCGATGACGGCGTCCTCTTCGACGATGGCCTCCAGCGAGTCTATCTCCGGGCGGGTGACCAGCACGTAGTCGGTGCTGCGCAGCGGTGCGATCAGGAACTCGAAGGGTTTGCCCGACTCGACGACCGTCGCGGCGGCCGTCACCGACCCGCGAGCGACCGACGTCTCGCCCGCCAGCACCGACTGCACCGCCAGATCGACGCCCTCGAACACTTTCACCGTCGTCTCGAGACCCTGTTCGTCGGGCGCGATCTCGCGTGCGCCGTACCAGGTGTTGACGTCGGTCGTCTCGGCCGGTGCCTGAAACGCCAGCGCCAACTCCTCCTGGCCGCCGCCACCGGTGAGTCGGTCGATCGACGTACAGCCCGCCAGACCCGCGAGCCCCGCTCCCGCCGCCGTCTGGCCCGCTCGCGTGAGGAATCTCCGTCGCTCCATGTGGCTATAGGTCGGTATGGAGAGTGCAGTTTTATATTTTACCAATGTATCGAGTTCAAAAGAGACAGTTGATGAGTATTTTTATTCAGTCCGAAGTCTCGGTCGCCGAAAGACGACAGAGAGTATTTCCGTAGATTTTTGGAAGGTCATACCGAGAGAGGAGCCATGGACGCACTCGACAGATTCCTCGAGGAGGACGGCGTCGGCTGGCGCGACGTGACGAGCAACCTCGTCGCCGGCCACGACGCGGAGGCGAACCTGATCACGCGCGAGGACGGCGTCGCCGCCGGGCTCGAAGAGGCGACGGCCGTGTTCGACCGGCTCGACGTCGACGCCATCGCCGCCGTCGAGGACGGCGATCGCGTGGCCGAGGGCGACCGACTACTGGAGGTCGCGGGCGACGCCGCGGCGCTCCTGCAGGGCGAACGGCTCGCCTGCAATCTGGTGGCGAGCATGAGCGGGATCGCCACCGCCACGCGGGCCTGCGTCGACCGCGCCGGCGACGTGCGCGTCGCCGCCACCCGGAAGACGACGCCGGGCTACCGGGCGTTCGAGAAGCGCGCCGTCCGACTCGGCGGGGGCGATCCGCACCGCTACAACCTCGCGGACGCGGTGCTGATCAAGGAGAACCACATCGCGGTGCTCGGACTGGAGACGGCCGTCGAGCGCGCCCGCGAGCGGGCGAGTTTCACCGCCAAGATCGAAGTCGAGGTCGAGACGCGCGAACAGGCCGAGCGAGCGACCGCCGCCGGCGCCGACATCGTCCTGCTCGACAACATGACGCCGGGCGAAGTGCGGGAGTGCGTGCACGCGCTCCACGGGGACGTTCTCACGGAGGCCTCGGGCGGAATCACCCCGGAGAACGTCGACGAGTACGCCGGAACGGGCGTGGACGTCGTCTCCATGGGGAGTCTCACCTACGCGTCGAACTGGCTCGACGTGAGCATGCTCGTCTGAACCGCGAGCACACTCGCCTGGGCGCTCTCGGTGGCGTGCAGCGAACCGGTCCCCCGGGCACGCGGTGGCGACGGCGAGACGATCACCAACGATTATGAGCTTTGTTGACTAATAACACAGTCGCATGTCACAAGAGACAGCGAGTCTCGAAGGCTACGACGGGGACCTCCTCCGAGAGCTGTATCGGAAGATGTACCTCGTACGGACCTTCGAGAACACGGTCCAGGAGCTGGTCGAATCGGGCGACGTGTTCACCGACGCCCACCTGATGCAGGGCCAGGAGGCCACGGCGATCGGCGCGACGCAGGCGCTCCGGGAGGGCGATTACATGACGACGACGCACAGACCCCACGGCCACATTCTGGGGATGGGCGTCGAGCCACGGCGCGTCATGGCCGAGATCGGCGGTCGCGAGACGGGGATCAGCGGCGGGCGCGGCGGCGAGATGCACATGTTCGACCCATCGCAGGGCATCATCGGCTCGAACGGCATCGTCGGTGCGAGTCTCCCCCACGCCGCGGGCGCGGCGCTCGCGTCACAGCTCGACGGCGACGACGCGGTCGCCATCGCCTTTTTCGGCGACGGCGCGTCGAATCAGGGGGTCGTCCACGAGACGATGAATCTGGCGGCGGTCTGGGAGCTCCCGGTGCTCTTTCTGGTCGAGAACAACGGCTACGCGGTCACGTTCCCGGTCGAGGAGTCGTCGGGACCGGACCACCTGGCCGACCGGGCGGCCGGCTACGGCATGCCGGGGAAGACGATCGACGGTCAGGACGTCGTCACCGTCTACGACGAGGTCTCAGACGCGGTCGATTCGATCCGATCGGGCGGCGGTCCCCAGTTCATCGAGGCCGAGACGTACCGCTATCTCGACCACACCGTCTCGCTCACCGGGATGTTCGACTACCGGTCCGAGGAAGAAGAGGAGCAGTGGCACGAGCGCGACCCGATCCCGAACTTCCGGACGCGGCTGATCGAGGCCGACGCAGTCGACGAAGACGAGATCGAGTCCATCGAGAAAACGGAGACCGAGCGCGTCGAGGCGGCCGTCGAGTTCATGGAGGAGAGCGAGTTCCCGCCCGCCGAGGACGCGGCGGCGCACTTCTACCAGAACGAAGACTACGACGGCGTCTACCAGCCGAGGTACCGATGATGTCGACGAAAAGCTACATGGAGGCGGTCAACGAGTCGCACTACCAGACGCTCGAAGAGATCGAGGACGCCTTCGTCATGGGCGAGGACGTCGAGTCGGGGTTGACTGGCACGACCGGCGGACTGGTCCAGGAGTTCGGTCCCGACCGGGTCCGCAACACGCCCATCTCCGAACCCGGATTCACCGGCCTCGGCATCGGCGCGGCGATGGTCGGCAAGCGACCCATCGTCGAGTACCAGATCAACACGGCGACGTACGTCTCGATGGACCAGGTCGTCAACCAGGCCGCGAAGCTCTCGCACATGAGCGACGGCCAGATCAAAGCGCCGGTGACGATCACGGTCCCGATGGCCGGCGCACCGGGGTCGCTCGCCGGACAGCACTCCGACAACCCCTACCCCGCGTTCATGAACTACGGGGTCAAGACGGTCGTCCCGACGACGCCCTACGACGCGAAGGGGCTGTTCCGGAGCGCCGTCGAGGAGGACGACCCGGTGATGGTCTTCTTCCCGACCGTGCTCCAGGCCAACGAGGGCGAGGTCCCCGACGAGTCCTACACGGTCCCGCTCGGCGAGGCCGACGTCCGACGCGAGGGCGGAGACGTCACCGTCGTCGCGGTCGGCGAAACCGTCGAGATGGCCCTGGAGGTGGCCGACGACCTCGCCGACGAGATCGACGTCGAGGTCGTCGATCCGCGGACGCTCGTTCCGCTCGACGAGGCGACGATCCTCGAGAGCGTCGAGAAGACGGGCCGCGTCGTCGTCGCCGACAACGCGAATCGGCTCTGCGGGGCGGCGGCGGAGATCGCCTCCCGCGTCGCGAACGTCGGGTTCTGGTCGCTCGAAGCGCCGGTCAAGCGCGTCACGCGTCTCCACACGGTTCCGCCGTCGTTCGCTCCGCCACAGGAAGAGCGCGTGCTCGCCGACGCCGACACCATCGAGACGGCCGTGCGGGACCTGGTGTGACCGTGACCGGGAGCGCGTAACCGGCCATGGCGTACATCGTTCGAGTCCCGGGACTGGGGATGCAACAGGACAGGGCGACGCTCGTCGAGTGGCACGTGGCGACCGGCGACAGCGTCGAGGAGGGCCAGCTGCTCGCGGAGATCGAGACCGAGAAGTCCGTCTTCGAGATCGAGGCCAAGGAGGAGGGCGTGGTGCGACGCCGCTACGCGGACGTAGGCGACGTGCGGAAGCCGAATCAGCCGCTCGGGATCGTCGCCGGCGCGGACGAGGATATCACCGCGCTCGAAGCGAAGGTCGGGGCGAGTCCCGCCGAGGTGGAGAGCGAGGCGACCGAAGGGCGCGGCTCCGGTGGGACCGCCTCGACGAGCGAAACCGAGGCGTTAGGCGGGGCGACCGACGGAACCGGAACGACGCCGTCGAAGGTCGCGCCGCGTGCGAAAAAGCGCGCGGCGGACCTCGGCGTCGACCTCGCCGCAGTCGAGGGGACGGGCCCGGACGGCGCAGTGACGTCCGAAGACGTCGATCGGGCCGCCGAATCGGGGGCCGACGCTACCGAGACGGAACCCGACCGCGTCGCCCCCAGGGCGCGACGACGCGCCGACGAGTTGGGGGTCGACCTGGTGGGGATCGAGGGCACGGGACCCGGCGGCGCGGTCACGGTCGCGGACGTGGAGGCCGCGGCCGAACAGAGAGCGTCGGCGGGTCGCGAAGAGCGCCCGTTCAGCGAGATGCGGCGCACGATCGCACAGCGCCTCCAGCAGAGCTACCGGGACGCGGTCCACGTCACGCTCGATCGCTCGGCCGACGCCGAGGCGCTGCTCGACGCAGCAGACGCCGCGGCGGAGGCGCTCGAGAGGGACGTGTCGATCCTCGATCTCCTGCTCGTCGCGCTCTCGAGAACGTTGAGCGAACACCCCGAGTTCAACGCCACCGTCGAGGACGAGACGCTGACGCTGTACGAGAGACAGAACGTCGGCGTCGCCGTGGACTTCGATCGAGGCCTCGTCACGCCCGTGCTCGAGGACCTCGCCGGGAAGTCGCTCGAGGAGATCGCGGACGAACGCCGCGCACTGACCGAGCGCGTGCTGGCAGACGAGTTCACGCCCGAGGATCTCGAAGGCGGGACGTTCACCGTGACGAATCTCGGACCCTACGGCGTCGAGTCGTTCGATCCGATAATCAACCCGCCCCAGGTCGCCATCCTCGGCGTCAACGCCATCGAGGAGCGGCTGACGTCGACCGACGGCACGAGACGGCTCCGGCGACACCTGCCGTTGAGTCTCTCGTTCGACCACCGTGCCGTCGACGGGGCCGACGCGGCACGCTTCCTCGAGACGCTCGTCGAACACCTCGAGGACCCCGGGTCTCTGCTCCCCGAATCGGCGACGACCCGGTCCCAGACACCGAGGCTCCCGGGACGGTCCGTGTCGGCAGAGACTGCCGGCGGACTGGACGGCGTCGTGACGGCGGGGTCCTTCGAGTGGTCGTTCGACGGGTCCGACGCGCCCGGGGGAGCCGAAACCGCACCGAGCCCGGTCGACTACCTGGTCGGGTCGCTCGCGTCCTGTCTCGCGGCGAGCGTCGGGTTCCAGGCGAGAAAGCGCGAGGTCGTCCTCGACGAAGTCCGCGTCGAAGCCGACGGTCGCCCCGAGCGGGGGTCGGTCGAGGAGATCGACGTCACGGTCGTCGTCGCGTCGGACGCCGACGACGAGTCCCTCGACCGCCTCGTGGAGCTCGGCGAGCGCGGCTGTCACGTCAGCGAGGCGATCCGCGACGACCTCGTGGCGGTGACCTGGGAGCGAGAGTGAGCCGGGGCCGACCGGACCCAGCCCGCTACCCTCGGCGAGGTGTTCCCGGACGTACACTCGTATTTATCGATTCGACAGTATACATTCGAATATGATATAAAGTACAGACCGTCCCGGACCTCGATTCCGCGAGGGACGACATACGAGCCGGGTCGGTCGTTACGGGCAGTTCCCGTATGTCGGACTCTCGGGCGTTTAAGCGCCGGCAGGCGGTGTGTAGTCGTACAGGTTCGCAGAAGTCGAACGGCGATCGACGTCGACGCGGGCGAGCCCCGGTTACCGGGCTTCGATCTCGGACGCCCGTCTCGAGAACAGCGATTCGGGCCGTCTCCGACTCGACCTCGAGAACGCTAGAGCACAGATGCGCGAGATCGGACAGTCTCGATCGTGTTCTACCGGTCGCACTCCGAACGACGGACGTATTGTACGATACGAGATGAAATTCGATCACTTCCATCTCGCGTACATTTTAGATCCGGGCGATCGTGGCCGGCGAGGGTCCCGCTCTCGCGGTGCCCCGACCCAGACAGTTCGTACCGAGCGATTCGCCCGTCGCCCGGCCAATTACAGAACTATGCATGTAATGGCCGCCGCGTTCGGGGAGTGATATAAACGTTCGGCCAGACGAAACTGAATCCGAGTCCCCTCCGAGTTCGCCCGCTTCGAGCCCCGTAACGGCCGTTTCGCTCGTATCCGGATCAGAGCGTTCCGCAGAGGAAAACGGGTATGACGCGAACTGCCGGTGTGGAGTTCGGATCGCGCGTGAGGAGCGCTGACACGGGAGACGTTCACCCATATACACGTTATCACGTGTCATACGGGTGGCGGTCGACAGATAAACGTCCAGCTCTCGCGAACGAGACGAGTCGGCCGATCGGACGCGAACCGGTCGGTGGAGACGAGCGAGTCGACGATGGTACGAACGACTTTACGTGCTGACGTCGGAGTGGGTCGCATGAACGAACCGGAGTCGGGGCGGGTGCTGCAAACGACCGCGGCTTCCCTCCAGATCGTCGACCACGTCCTCGAACGCGAGGGTGCCAGCCTGTCGGAACTGGTCGAGGCGACCGGGTTGGCGAAGAGCACGGTCCACAGCCACCTCGAGACGCTCGCGGCGTACGGCTACGTCGTCAACGAGGACAACCGGTACCACCTCGGCGCGAAGTTCTGCCACCTCGGGGACTACGTCCGCACGCGCAAGGAGTACCACCGCGTCGCCGAGGAGGTCGTGGCCGAACTCGCCGCGGAGTCGACGATGGACGCCGACTTCGCCGTCGAGGAACACGGGCGCATCATCTCGCTGTACGGCGACCTGGAGTTCGCGAACTCCCCACGGTTTCTCATCGACGGGCGTCCGTTCCACGTCCACACCACCGCGTCGGGGAAAGCCATCGTTGCGGAGTACGACGACGAGCGCGTGCGGTCGATCGTCGACCGCTGGGGGCTCCCGGCCGCGACCGACCACTCCATCACCGCGGAGGCGGAGCTCTTCGAGGAACTCGAGCGCGTCCGCGAGCAGGGCTACGCCGAGAACCGCGAGGAGTCCATCGAGGGGTTCTGGGCGGTCGGGAAGGCGGTGACATCCCCCCGCGGCAAGGTGTACGGCTCGCTGAACCTCAGCGGCCCGAGCTACCTCGTCGACGACGAGACGAGAACGACGCAACTCGAACTGCTCGAACGCGCGGCGGCGTCGTTCGAGGCGAAGATAGGAGAGATGTACCGAACGCCGGAAGACGAGAGCGTCGACGAGTCGACGGAGACGTGACTCAGTACGGGACCGCCTCGTCGGGCACGACGCCGTCCTCGCGCCAGCCCCGGAGCCGGTAGTACTCGTCGAGCGCCGCCTCGAAACCGTCGAGGTCGTAGGGGAGGTCGTCGTCCTCGCGGTCGAACCCGCGCTGATTGTTGAAGTGTCGCTCGAGCGTGACGACGCGGTCGCCGACCGCGAGCAGGTCCTCGAAGTCGGCCCCGAACAGCGACTCGTAGCGCTCGGGCGTCATGTAGTCGCGGGAGAACTTGCAGACGACGCCGCTGTCGTTCAGCGCCATCTGGGCCTCCTTCTCGACGAGGCGCTGCGGTTTCCCCTCGAAGCCGGAGGGGTCGAACGCGTCGTCCTCGTCGACGAGGGGGTACTCCTGCGAGTAGAACACCGCGTACATGTGGTCGGCACCGCGGTTGGCGACGGCGTACGAGAGTCCCTGCCCGTGGAGGACCCGCCCCTCGTGGGCGGCGAAGTCCATACCCTTCACCGACCAGTTCTCGACGCCGAGGTCGTCGTGGACGCGAGCGATCCCCTCGGCGAGGTCGTCGCCGACGCCCTCGCGGTGGGCGATCTTCTCGACGAGGTCCCAGATCAACTCGCGGTTGCCGAACTCGTCTTCCGCCGCGAGGTAGGCGGCGACGGTGTTGCCGGTGGAGATGGCGTCCAGTCCGTACCGGTCGCAGAGTTCGTTGGACTTCATCACGTCGACGATGTCGTCGACGCCGCTGTTGGAGCCGAACGCCATCGCC
>Ga0207797_1001306_pt1 | contig 18119 bp, 13 predicted proteins | sample PRCRCaboRojoPR_6_FD_187275 | JGI IMG/M metagenome (GOLD analysis project Ga0207797, IMG submission 187275) | Marine sediment microbial community from Cabo Rojo, Puerto Rico - PR CR 10% Liquid 1 (SPAdes) | ecosystem: Environmental > Aquatic > Marine > Coastal > Sediment | place: Cabo Rojo, Puerto...
GGCCGGCGGGTCGAGGTGCGTCTCGGCGTGCGCGTAGAAGACGCGCTGGAGGCACTCGCCCGCGAGCGCGCCGACGACGCCGAAGAGTCCGCCCGCGACGAGGGCGACGGCGAGCGGCACCGCGGCCGCGACGGCGGCGGGGTCGTGCGTGCCGCCCGCCAGCGCGAGGACGACCGTGCTCGCCGGGAGGGTCACGTGGTGGGTCACCGGGATCTCGGCGACGCCGGCGTTGACGAAGACCAGCGCCGCGACGCTGATGCCGAACGCCAGGAACGCGCTCCCCGTCCGGTAGGCCACCAGCGCCCCGAGAATTCCGAGCACCGCGCCGAGGAACGCGACGCCGCTCCAGCGGTACTGGTAGTCGAGCCAGGGCTCCACGAGGAGCCGGGCGTCGCCGTTCCCGGCCGTGTGGAGGTCGGGGTCCGTGTCGGGGGCGGCGGTCGCGCCCGCACGGGTCCCGCCGTCGGCGCGGGAGTCGCCGTCTGCCGCCGCGTCGCCGCCGCCGTCTGCCGCCGCGTCGACGCCGCCGGGCGCCGGGGCGTCCCCGCGACGGCGTCCCTCCTCGAAGGGTCGCATGTCGAACAGCCGGCCCGGCGGGGCACCGACGAGGCTGTAGCCGAGGACGACCCGGTGGAGCAGCGCCGAGCCGACGACGCCCGCGGCGACCGGGTCGATCGGGACGGCGAGCGACGACGACAGCGTCGCGATCCAGTAGCCGACGACCCCGAAGGCGCCCCCGACCGCCAGCACGTCCGGACGGGCGCCGAGCCCGCGGGTGACCTCCTTGGCGGGGTGGTAGTCGAAGTCCGTGTCGAGGTAGCCCTTCTTCGCGGCGTACGCCACGGCCGCGGCGCCCCCGCCGAAGGCGACGTGGGGACCGAGGACGACGCCGAAGCCGATGCCGTTCGTGATGTCGACTGGCGCGGGCGTGCCGATCGTCCGACCCGCGAGGGCGTACACCTCGCCGACGATCACCATGACGCCCGCGAGCGCGAACGACGGGAGCGCCCCGACGGCGGCGCCGAACGCGCCGCCGGCGAACGCCGCGAGCAGGAGCTCCAGCGCCCAGAGGTCCGGGAGTGCCATCCTGGTGGCCCCCTACGGCTCTTCCCCGGCCCCGGTGTCGGGCTTGCGGGCCTCGATGCTGGCCGACCGGACGAACTCGCTGGGGTCGTGGTCGTCGTCCCACTCCCGAACGAACGCCTCGCTGTCCGCCTTCGGCTCGATCGAGGCGTCGACGAACCCCGCGTCGCGGAGCATCGATTCGAGCTCGTCGACGGTCGCCGCGCCGGCGACGCACGCGGCGACGGAGTCGGGGTCGGCCCGGAGGTCGGACGGGACCTCGGCGGTCCGGACGACGTCCGAGACGGCCAGCCGTCCGCCGGGACGGAGCGCCCGGAACGCCTCGCGGAACACCTGCGGTTTCGCCGGCGAGAGGTTGATCACGCAGTTGGAGATGACGACGTCGATCGACCCGTCGGCGACGGGCAGGTGCTCGATCTCCCCGAGCCGGAACTCGACGTTCCCGACGTCGCTGTCGGCGGCGTTCGCGCGCGCCGTCTCGACCATCTCGGGCGTCATGTCCACGCCGATCACGCTGCCCGACTCCCCGACCTCGCGGGCCGCGAGGAAGCAGTCGAAGCCGGCCCCCGACCCCAGGTCGAGCGCCACCTCGCCGGCCTCGAGGTCGGCGATCGCGCCGGGGTTGCCACAGCCGAGCCCGAGGTTCGCCCCGTCGGCGACGGCGTCGACCTCCTCGGCCGTGTAGCCGACCTGCCGGGCCGTCCCGTCGGCGGCCGTCCCGCCACAGCCGTCGTCCGTGCCCTCGCCCGAACAGCAGCCCCCGGTCGAGGCGCCGGCTGCGGCGGTCGACGACCCCGTTCCGTCGGTCCCGCCCGTCGCGTCAGTCCCGTCCGTCCCCGCGTCCCCGCCGGTCGCGATCCCGGCGTAGCGCTCGCGGACCGCCCGGCGCTGTGCCGCCGGGTCCAGTCCCGATCCGGTGGCGGCGTCGGACTTCGATCCGGTGGTACTGTCGCGTTCGGTCACGCCGGCGCCCCCGTCACAGCACGCCTCGTCGCTCGAGCCGGTCGGTGCGGGCTCCCGATCGTCCGAACAGCAGGGCGCGTCCGCGTCGCTCGCCGCACCGGGCGAGGCGTCCTCACTCACCGTCGACGTCCTCCAGTCGAGCCTCGATCTCGTCGAAGAGCGCGGCGACGCGCTCGCGGACGTCGTCGCGGATCTCGCGGACCTCCCCGGTCGATCGGCCGTCCGGGTCCTCGAGCGCCCAGTCCCGGACGTCGACGTCCGAGGAGGCGTCCAGCTCCAGCGTCGAACAGCCCATCGTGGCGACGTAGTCGCACGACTCGAGCTCCCCGGTCGAGATCTCGCGGGGCGTCCGGTCCGCGAGGTCGACGTCCACCTCCCGCATCGTCTCGACGACGACGTCGTGGACGTGGTCGGCCGGGTGGGTGCCGCCGGTGAGCACCTCGACCCGGTCGCCGAGGCCGCGCTCGTCGCGCTCGCGCTCCGCGAAGGCGGTCGACATCTGCGAGCGACCGGCGTTCTGGACGCAGACGAACGCGACCCTGACGCGCCCGTTCGTCGCGCTCACGAACCGTCCTCCCGGGTCGCGTCGAGCGCGTCGACGAGCCGCTCGGCCCGGTCGGTCGCCCGGTAGTAGCGCCACTTGCCCTCCTTCCGGCGCGTCACGAGCCCGGCGTCCGTCAGCTCCGAGAGCGCGTGGCTGATCGCGCTCTGGCTGACGTCCAGTACCGGGTCGAACTCGCAGACGCAGAGCTCGCCGTCCGCCGCGGCGAGCATCCGGACGATCCGGTACCTCGTCTCGCTGCCCAGCGCCTTCAGCGTCCTGAGGTCCGACGCCGTGTCCGACGGGAGGTCGCCCACGAGCGCCTCCAGGCCGGCCAGTCGCTCCGCCACGTCCGCCTCGCAGCAGCTCCCCACCTCGTCCTCGACGAGCCGCCGGAGCCGATCGTTCGCCTGCGTCATGTACGAGCAACGGTTGAGCAACCGTTCATATAATCGTTCCGGAGCGGGTCCGGCTCCGGCGGGCCGCGGGTCCGGACGGGGAGGTCGCGTCCGACGTCCGGAGGGAGCCGTCGCGTCCGACGTCCGGGCGGTCCGACCGTTCCGTCGCCGGGGCCGGGGTTCACACCGGCCGTCGCATTCGAGCACCTGCCGTCGGATTCAAGAGCCTCGCCCGGCACTGCGCGTCCATGAGTGACCTGGCGGCGCGGGTGGGGGAAGTGCTCGCCGTGGATCCCGACGAGTTCCGCGAGCGGGCGAGCGCCGACGCTGCCGTCGTCAAGGAGGAACTGGCCGCCGGGACCTTCGACAACCACCAGGCGAGCGTCGGGCTGGAGTACGAGTTCTACGCCGTCGCCGACCGGCGCCGGGACGGCGACGCCAGCCCGACGCTCACCCGCGTCCCCAGGCGGCTCCTGGAGCTGATCGGCTTCGAGAAGGAGCTGGGGCTCCACAACGCCGAGATGACGACCAACCCGCAGCCGCTGAACGCCCACGGGCTGCGGGCGCAGGCGGCCGAGGTCCGGGCGCGGCTGACCTCCGCCCTGGAGTGTACGAAAGCGGAGGGGATGCGGCTCGTCTCCGACGGCATCTGGACGGTACCGCCCGCGGGCGAGACGGCCCGTGACTACCTCACCGACAGCGTCACCGACGACGGCGTCCGGATCGCGACGAACATGAGCGACGCGGTGCGCTACCACGCGATGGCGAACGGCCCGACCGCGCCCGAGGAGACGGTCGTCGAGGCGCCACACGTTCGGCTCACCGCGGACACGGTGATGCCAGAGAGCCTCATCACCTCGATCCAGCCGCACTTCCAGGTGTCGTACGCCGAGGACCTGCCCGTCTACCACAACTACGCCGTCCGGCTGGCCGGGCCGCTGCTCGCGCTGGGGGCGAACGCGCCGTTCTTCCCGCCGGACCTCTACGACGACGACGCGACCGCCGAGGCGGTGCTGGCGGACGGCTGGCACGAACACCGGATCGCCGTGTTCGAGTCGACGCTCAACGCCGGCGACGCGGAGAAGGTCCGCTTCCCGCGGGATTTAGAGTCCGCGGAGGAGGCGGTCGACCGGGTCGCCGCCGACGCGACGATGGTGCCGATGCCGGTCCACCCCGGCGGCGACCGGTTCGACGACGAGTTCGCCACCCTCCGCCTGAAACACGGGACGTTCTGGCGGTGGGTCCGACCGGTGTTCGACGGGGCCTCCCGGTCGGCCGCGAACGCGCGCATCGAGTTCCGCCCGCTGCCGGCCCAGCCGACGGTGCGCGACACGATCGCGTTCCAGGCGGCCTTCGCGGGGTTACTGGAGTCGCTCCCGCGGCGGGAACACCCCGTGATCGGGCTCGACTGGGCGGACGCGAGGCGGAACTTCTACGCCGCGATGCGGGAGGGATCGGGGAGCGACCAGCGGTGGGTGACGAACGACGGCCACGAGACGACCAATCCCGCAGTGTTGTACGACGACATCCTCTCGCACGCCGCCGCCGGACTCCGGTCGGCCGGCTGCTCGGCCGCCGAGGCCGAGGAGTACCTCGCGCCGCTGCGCCACCGCGTCTCCACGCGTACGACGCCGGCCGACTGGAAACGCCGGCGCGTCCAGGAGGCGATCCACGCCGGCGACTCCCTGGCGGAGGCGATCACGTCGATGCAGGCCGACTACGTCGCCCGGCAGTCGGAGACGCTCGTCGAGGGGAGCTTCGCGGACTGGTAGGGATGGGGTGGGGTGGGCTGAGGTAGGGTGAGGTGGGCTGGGTCCAGAACCCGTGGCCAACCGACCCTGTCAGCCGTCCGCGAGCGGCTCGAGTTCGACGTCGCCGGTCCCCCGAACCGTCACTTCGTACCCCAGGTACTCGAACCGCACGCGTCCCGGCCCCGTCTCGAGCAGGTCGTCGAGCGCGTCGGACTCGATCGAGTCGTAGAGCGGTTCGGGGAGCTCCTCCGGAGCGACCCCCTCCCGGCTGGCGACCGCCCTGACGACCGCGAGGCTCGGCGAGTCGTCAGACGGCACGGTTCTCCCTGCACCCGTCGGCCCTGACCGTCCGTCGAGCCCGACCTCGCCGCCCCGTGATCGACTGCCGTCGCCGAACGGCAACCCGACCGTCGCGACGTGCTCGTCTCGGAGTCACGTGATCGCGCCGGCGGTCTGTCGGGTCCGGAGGCGGACGCGGTCGGTCGTCCCGCCACCCGAGTCCCCCGGTCCTGGTGCTGAGAGAGCGCGCTGCCGTCCGGTCGTGGCTGGCCTCGATCGGCACGACCCGACGTCGGGACCCGGTCCACAAAAGCGACCCCCGTAACTGTTCACGGGTCGGACAACCCCCCGCGACGGGCCGGCGGAGCCCCCGGTCGCGATCACGCCGCCCGTCACCGACAGCCGCGGGCCGTGCGGGTGTCACCGCTACGTCGGCAGGCTGACCGTGTGGCTGTTCCCGCTACGGCGGCGACTACTCCGCGAGGCCGACGGACTACTCCGCGAGGCCGACGGACTACTCCGCGAGGCCGACGGTCACTTCGAACCGTGCGCCGCCGTCCGCGCCGTCGGTCGCCGCGACCGTCCAGCCGTGTGCCTCGGCGATCTCGGCGACGATCGCGAGCCCGAAGCCCGTCCCCTCGCCGGTCGTCGAGTAGCCCTTCTCGAACACCCCCTCGCGCTCGGCGGTCGGGATCCCCGGCCCGTCGTCCGCGACGTAGAACCCCTCGGCGTCGTCGAGCCTGGCGACCCTGATCGCAACGTCGTCGCCGCCGTGGGTCACGGCGTTCGAGAGGAGGTTCTCGAGCAGCTGGCGGAGGCGCGCGCCGTCGGCGGCGACGCGATAGCCGTCGAGATCGACGGCCAGAGACGCGTCGTCGGCCGGGACGCTCTCCCAGGCCGACTCGACGACCGCCGCCAGCGCCACCGATTGGGTCTCCTCGACGCGCCGGCCCTCCCGCGCCAGCGTCAGCAGGTCGTCGATGAGCGCGTCCATCCGGGCGTGGGCCGCCTCGACGCGGTCGAAGTCCTCGGGCCGGCTGCTCACGCGGGCGAGTTCGAGCGAGCCGTGCGCGACCATCAGCGGGTTCCGGAGGTCGTGGCTCACGGCGGAGGCGAACTCGTCGAGGCGCTCGTTCTGGCGCTCCAGTTCGCGCTCGCGCTCCTTGCGCGCGGTGACGTCGTGGATCGTCCCTCGGGCGCCCGCGACCTCGCCGTCGTCGTACCACGGCTTCCCCCGCGTCCGGACCCAGCGGAGCTCGCCGTCGCTCGCGACGAGCCGCAGCTCCAGGTCGTAGGGCTCGCCCGCCTCGGTCAGGCGGTCGAACGCGGCCTCGATCGTCGCCCTGTCGTCCGGGTGATAGAAGTCGAGCCCCGCCTCGACGGTCGGCTCCCAGTCCCGGGGAAGCTCGTGGATGCGATAGACGACGTCCGTCCATCGCATCGTCCCCGAGCGCAGGTCGACCTCCCAGCCGCCGACCTCCGCGACCTCCTGGATCCGCGCCAGGAACTCCCGGTTCCCGCGGAGCTCCCGCTCGCGGGTCTTGAGCTCGGTGATGTCCCGTCCCTCGGGGACGAGCAGGACCACCTCGCCGCGCTCGTCCGTGATCGGACGGATCGAGAAGTCGATCACCGCCGTCCCCTCGGCGCCCTGTACCGTCACGTCGTACCGGACGAACTCGCCGGTGGCGGCCCGGCCGACGGCGTCCCGCAGCCGCTCCCGGGTCGTCTCGTCGATCTGCCACCAGCCCGCCTCCCAGATCGGGTCGCCGATCACGTCACTGCGGTCGAGCCCGCCGAACTCCAGGGCGGTCTCGTTCGCCTCCAGGAGCGTGCCGTCGGGCTCCATCAGCCCGGTGAACTGGTACGTCTGGTTGAAGATGGCGTCGTACCGGCGCTCCCGCTCCCGCCGCTCGGTGACGTCGCGGGTCGCTCCGACGAGTCGTTCGACCCTGCCGTCGACCACGACGGGCGCGATCCGCGTCTCCCAGTCGGTCATCACCGCCGGGACCGACAGCCGCTCCTCGTACTGGATCGGCTCGCCCAGCTCGAGACACCGGCGGTAGTTGGCGACGATCGCGCTCCCCTCCTCGTCGCCGAAGACGTCCCCGAGCCGCCGTCCCCTGAGTTCCTCGTTCGCGAGTCCGGTGTGCGCCTCGTAGGCGGGGTTGACCCGCTCGAGCCGGAACTCGTCGCCGTCCTCGTCGACGTCGATCACGAAGAGCGCGTCCTGGGCGTTCTCGAACAGCGTCTCGGCGAGTTCGAGCTCCTCGTGGCGCTCCGTCCGCTCGGTCGTCCCGCGGCGGAGACCCGCGAACCCGTCCTCGCCGCCGCTCTCGTCCGACTCCGACGTCTCTTCGCCTTCCCGTGACACCTCCCGTCCCGTGTCCGGAGCAGGGTCGTCGCGGTCGCTCCCCGGAGCCAGCGTCGCGACCGGCTCGCCGACCAGTTCCCCCGGATCGTAGCCGTACTGCGCCGCGAGGCGATCGTCGATCCGTCGGACCCGGCCGTCGGCGTCGACGATCGCCCCGGTCGCGGGGTCGAGCGTCGCCTCCACGCGCGTCGCGGCACGCTGTCGCTCGACGGCCGCCTCGACGCGGCGGGCCAGCACCGCGTCCCCGTCGGTGTCGGGACGCTTCCGGACGTAATCGGTCACGCCCTGCGAGATGGCCTCGCTGGCGGTCGCCTCGCTCCCGGTCCCGGTGAACAGGACGAACGGGAGGTCGCCGTGCGCGGCCCGAACCTGCGCGAGGAACGCCAGCCCGTCCGTGTCGCCCATCCGATAGGCGCTGACGACGCAGTCCACCGACTCGCCGGCGAGCCGCTCGAGGCCGGCGGCGGCACTGGTGGCCGTACTCGTCGTGACGGCGGCCTCGCGCTCGACGAGCGCCGCCGTCAGCTCGACGGCGGCCGGGTCGTCGTCGACGCAGAGGACGTGGATCGGTCGATCGAACCCGGGCCGCGAGCCGTCTGTGGCCAGTGCTCGTTCGCCGGTTCCCGCTCGCTCGTCGCTCATCGCTGGATGGTCGTTCTTCCCCGTGTCGTGTCCGGGGACCGTTCCCGTCGAGTCGTGTCTGGCGACGCGTCGTGCACCGGTCTGCCCCGCGTTCAGTCCCGATCGAGGCGATCGAGTGCCTTGCGGATGCGCTCGACCAGTTCGTCGTACTGGTCCGTGTCCGGTCGCTTCCGGACGTAGTCGGTGACGTCGGTCGCGATCGCCTCGCTGGCGGTCGCCTCGCTTCCCTTGGCCGTGAACACGATGAACGGGATCTCCGGGTCCTGCTCGCGGACCGCCTTCAGGAAGTCCAGCCCGCTGAGTGCCGGCATCTGGTAGTCGCTCACGATGCAGTCGAACGGCTCCTCGTCGAGCTTCGAGACCGCCTCGAGCACCCGCCACGCGGTGGTCACCTCCACGTCGTCGTTCTCCCGCTCGACGTAGCTCGCGATCGTCTCGGGGAGCCCCGGTTCGTCGTCGACGAGCAGAACCCGGATCGGCCGGGACTCGTCGTCCGGGGCCCGGCCGGCCCGCTCGCGCCCGGGAGCGAACTGGATGTCGCGACGGACGGCCAGGTCGAGCCACTCGCCCACCTCCGCCGGGACGGCCGCGGCCTCGACCACGAGCGCCTCCCGGTCGTAGCTCACGAGCCCCCGCTCCTCGAGCTTGGGCAGGTCGACGTGACGCAGCGACGTGACGACGGCTCTGCGACCGGCGTGGTCGGCGTCGTACTCCCCGACGTCGACGAGGGCGTCGACGAGTTCGTCGACCGTCGCGGCCCCGTGCTGGCGGAGGTGGAACAGGATCGTTCGACGGTTCGCGCCGGCGAGGAGTTCGAAGAGCGCGTCGGTCGAGAGACCGGTGCGACTGCGGGCGTCGTCGGGTCGGGCGTCGTCGGGTCGGGAGTCGTTCATGGCTGTGTTGGTGGTGTGTCCGGGGAGCCGACAGTCGAGGGTGCGGGGACGGCGGGAACGGCAGCTGGGCCAGGGACGGGCGGTGCCCGGGTCGTCGTCGCCGGTCGCTCCGGACGATCGACCGACGGCCGGACGCGACCCGGAAAACCAGCACCCTCGCCGACCGAGTTCTCGAGGGGGTCACCGTCTCCCTCGTCGAGGTTCTCCGGCATCGTGTACAGGACACGGCTGGACGCGAGCGGACAAAAGCGACCCCCGTTACTGTTCACGGGCCGGGCTCCCTGCTCCACGAGGCGTCGAAGAGGCCCTCGAAGAGCCGCTCCTCGGCGTTCCGCAGGTGCCGGTGGAACGTCGTCGCCGTCACCCCCATGCGCTCGGCCAGCTCCGTCCCCGTGCTCCGGCGCGGCTGCTCGAAGTAGCCGGCGTAGTACGCCAGCTGGACGGTCGTCCACTGGCGGTCGGTCAGCCGGTCCGCCGCGATCTCCCGGAACAGCCGCGGCGTGTAGACGAGCCGCCTGGCGGCCAGCTCCAGGTCCGCACAGACGCACCGGGCGGCCGCCAGTACCGCGTCGGGATCGACGGCCGCCGGGAACTCGCCGAGCACGACCAGCCCGTCGCCGTCGAGACGAGCCGACGTCGCCCGGCCCTCCCACGCTGCGAACGCCGCAGGGAGCGACTCACCGGTCGAGTGTACCTCCACGCCGAACGTCTCCGCGACGGTCCTGAGCAGTCGGACGTCGAGGACCGACGGCCGGCCGGTGACGGTCTCGCAGTAGGTACGCGAGGGAACGCCGGTGACGGTCCGGTACTGGAGCTGCGTGCCGTCCGCGAGCGGCACCGTCCCGTCGACGGTCCACGCCACGTCCGCGGCGTCGCGTTCGAGGAACGGTCGCGCGAGCGCCGCCGAGCGGAACTCCAGTTCGACGACCTGCTCGCTCCGCAGTCGTTCCGTGGCCTCGATCGCGTGGAGCCCGTACCCCACCATCCCGCCCAGCTCCTCGAGGAGCGCCCGCTCCTCGTCGTCGAAGGCCGCCGGCTCGCGCGCGTAGACGCCGAGCACCCCGTGGACGACCCCTTCGTGGACGAGCGGGACGGAGGCGTACGAGTGGAACCGGTGGCGCTCCGCGGTCTCCTGCCAGTAGTCGTAGGGCAAATCGGTGATCTGCTGGACCACCTGGACCTCGCCCGTTCGCGCCGCCCTGGCCCCGGGGCCCTCGTCGAGCGGCGGGGCGTCGGGGTCCTCGAGCAGCGCCGCGAGGTAGTCCTCGCCGATCCCGGCCGACGCGCGCGGCGTGAACTCGGTGTACGACGACGAGAAGTGGCCCAGAACCGCGAACAGGTACGGCTCCGAGCGGGCGACCAGCCGGCACACCTCGCGTTCGATGTCCGTTCGTGTGGCCGCCCTCGTCACCGCTCTGGCGACTCCCCGAACGACCGAGTTGACCCGATCGAGCCGAACCAGTTCGGTCCGCTGTGACCGGAGCTGCGCTTCCGCCTCCACGAACTCGGTCACGTCCTCGACGCCGACGACGATCCACTCGACCGTCCCGTCGTCGGATTCGACCGGCGCCCAGTTGCTCGACAGCCAGCGATCCGTCCCGTCGGGTCGGGTGATCCGCCGACGGACCCCGAACACCGGCTCGCCCGTCGCGAGGACGCGCGTCGTCGGCGACCCCTCCCCGTCGGGTGGACGGTCGGACCCGTCCACGACCTCCCCGTCGGGTGGACGGTCGGACCCGTCCACGAACCGCCGACCGGGTTCGTCGACGATCGGCCCGTCGGGGTCGCTCCGCGATCGGTCGAGGATCGACCGGCCCGTGACTTCGGCCCGCGACCGGCCGAGGAGCTCCGCCAGTCGATCGTTCGCGTGGACGACCGTCCCCGTCGAGTCGATCACCGCGGTCCCGACCGGGCTGGCCCCGCAGAGGCGCGCGACGAACTCGTGGTCGTGGTCCTGCCCCCGGTCGTGGTCCTGATCGTCGTCGTCGCGGCTCCGTGGATCGACGTCCCCGAACGACGACCGCTCCCGACCGCTCCGGTCGTGGCGCGCGGGCACCCACCAGACCCGCACGCCGTGGCCGACGACCCTCGACTCGAGGACGTCCCGGCCCGCGGCCGCGTCCAGTATTCCCTCGGCCCTCCGACGCGGATAGTCCAGCGCGGCCGCGACCTCTCCGGTCGTGAGGGGCTCGCCCGCCCCGGCCCGGGTCTCGAACACCGAGAGGACGGTCGCGTCCGTCCCCCCGTTCGGTGCGTCGTCCATGTTCGGTCGACTGTCTCGTCGGAGGGAGGGGTTCGGTCGATAGTAAACGTTCGTATCGGAGCCGTCGTCCGGGTTTCACGTTCGCTTTTCGATTTCGCGGAACAACGTAGAGTTCGGAACGATCGGCGGCAGACCGACCGGCTCCGGCGACGGCGAAGCAGGGGTCCGGAGCGTGGCTCCTCGTGGCGGTGTGGTCCGACCGGCCGGCGGGTGGTCCGCGGTCACCGGGTCGTCCGCAGCAACAGACCAGTCCGCGGGCCCGTTCGGCGCCGTGCGTGTCGCACGGCCGTCGATACACATATCCCCCCGCCGCCGGAGCCAGCGGTATGGTCAGGTTAGGAGTCGTCGTCGCGCGGTTCAACCGGTCGGTGACGGAGCCGATGGCGGAGGCGGCACGGGAGGCGGCCGCCGAGCGGGGTGCCGAGATCGTCGAGACGATCGAGGTCCCGGGCGCGTACGACGCGCCGCTGGCGGCCGACCGCCTCGCGCGCCGGGACGGGATCCAGGCCGTCGCCGTCGTCGGGGCGATCGTCACCGGCGACACCGACCACGACCAGGTGATCGGCGACGCGGTGGCGGGGAAGCTCGCGGACGTCAGTCTCGACCGCGACACCCCCGTCGCGTTCGGCGTCTCCGGCCCCGGACAGTCGGGGGCCGAGGCGCGCGAGCGCATCGAGAAGGGAGCGGAAGCGGTAAACGCCGCGGTCGATATGGTGCACGCGCTAGAATGAGCATGGAGTTCGCGGACCGAGTCGGACGGGTCGAACCGAGCGCGACCCTGGCGATCAGCAACAAGGCGGCAGAACTGGAGGCGGCCGGGAAGGACGTCGTCGACCTCTCCGTGGGTGAGCCCGACTTCCCGACGCCGGAGAACGTCGTCGAGGCGGGGAAGGCTGCCCTCGACGCCGGGCACACGGGCTACACCTCGTCGAACGGCGTGCCGGAGCTGCGGGCGGCGATCGCCGAGAAGCTGACCGGCGACGGGATCGACTGCGGGCCCGAGAACGTGATCGTCACGCCGGGCGGCAAGCAGGCGCTCTTCGAGACGTTCCAGACGGTCGTCGACGACGGCGACGAGGTCGTCCTCCTCGACCCGGCGTGGGTCTCCTACGAGGCGATGGCGAAGCTCGCCGGCGGGACGCTCTCGCGGGTCGACCTCGCGCCGTACGACTTCCAGCTCGAGCCGGGGCTCGACGACCTCGCGGCGGCCGTCTCCGACGAGACGGAGCTGCTGGTCGTCAACTCGCCGTCGAACCCGACGGGGGCGGTCTTCTCCGACGCCGCGCTCGAGGGCGTCCGGGACCTCGCCGTCGACCACGACGTGACGGTGATCTCCGACGAGATCTACCAGCGGATCGCCTACGGCGTCGACGTCACCTCGCTGGCGACGCTCGACGGGATGGCCGACCGCACGGTGACGATCAACGGCTTCTCGAAGGCCTACTCGATGACCGGCTGGCGGCTGGGCTACCTCTGTGCCCCCGAGGAGCTCGTCTCGCAGGCCGGGAAGGTCCACTCGCACTCGGTGTCGTGTGCGGTGAACTTCGTCCAGCACGCCGGGATCGAGGCCATCCGGAACACCGAGGAGGCGGTCGTCGAGATGCGCGAGGCGTTCCGCGACCGGCGGGACATGCTCCTGGACCTCTTCGACGAACGCGGCGTCGACGTGCCCCACCCCGACGGCGCCTTCTACATGATGCCCCACGTCGCCCCAGACGGCGACGACGACGAGTGGGCCGAGGAGGCGATCTCCGGGGCGCAGGTCGCCACCGTCCCGGGCCACGCGTTCGGCGCACCCGGCTACGCCCGGATCTCGTACGCCGCCAGCGAGGAGCGGCTCCGCGAGGCGGTCGACCGCCTGGCGAGCCACGGGCTGATCTGACGGCCGGACGACCAGGAGCCTCCCCCGACCAGGGCGCCCCCGTGTGCGGGTCGGACGGCGGATCGACTACCCACGGCCACCCCCGTCGACGCCGGCGCTCGCGGCGTCAGCTCCGGAGCGCGTCGACGGGCTGCTCGTTGGCGGCCTTCCAGGCCGGGTAGAGCCCGGAGAGGACGCTCGTCACCAGCGCGAACCCGAACGCGAGCGCGACGTAACCGACGTTGATCGGCCGGAACGTCACCGTCCAGTCCGACAGCACGTAGGCGTTGAGCGCCATCCCCGCCCCGAGCGCGAGGACCGCGCCGAAGAGCCCGCCGATGGCACCCAGGAGCGCCGCCTCCGAGAGGATCATCCGGACGACGTCGAGCCGCTGGACGCCCACCGCGCGGAGGACGCCGATCTCCTCGCGACGCTCGACCGTCGACATCAGCATCACGTTCAGGATCGACACGCCGGCGACGACCAGCGAGATCGAGCCGATCCCGATGAGGAACGCGTTGAGGATGCCGAAGAACTGCCCGATCCCCTCGGTGATGCTCGACAGCTCGAAGACGCTGACGCGCTCCTCGCGGTCGTTCAGGTCCGCCTCGATCTCCCGGGCGGTCGCGTTCGCCGCCGTCGCGCTCTCGGCGGTCACGATCACCCGGTCGTAGCCCCGGCCGTCGCCAACCTCGCCGGGCGGCAGGATCACCGCGTTGTCCGCCGAGACGAGCGAGAAGCCCTCCTGTTCCCGCAGGACGGCCGCGACGCGGTAGGTCTTGTTCCCGACCGTGATCGAGTTGCCCGCCTCGAGGTCGAACCGCTCCGCGAGGAACGAGCCGACGACCGCCCCGCGGCGCAGCCGATCGGGGACGCGACCCGACTCGGCCTCGTAGAGCGCGGCGGGGTTCTCCATCCCGTAGACTGTCACGATCGACGCCTCGTCGCCACGCTCGATCCGCACCTGGTCTTCCCTGATCGGAACCACGCTCCCGGAGTCGGCCGCGCGCTCGATGGCGGTGACGTCCCGGTCGGTCAGCTCGTCGAACCCCTCGAACTGGTTGGGCGTCACCTGGAGCTCGTTGCCGATGTCGCCGAGGCTCTGGTTCGCGCCCGTCCGGAGGGTCGTCCCGAACATCCCCAGCGACGCGATGGCGAGGACGCCGATGATGATCCCCAGGGCGGCCAGCGCCGACCGTAGCTTGTTCCGCGAGAGGTTCCGCCGCGCCATCAGCAGTGCCGGGAACCGGCGCTGGATCGCCGCCAGCAGGCCGACGTCCGCGTCGGCCTCCGGCGGCTCTGCCGACTCGCCCCAGCCGGTCGATCCGTCGGCGTGCTCCGCTCCGTCCGGTTCGGGACCGCCAGCGGGGCCGGAGCCGTCGCGTCCGCTCATCTCAGCTCCCCTCCTCGCCGTCGGCCTCGACGTCGACCTCGCTACCGGCCTCGACGTCGATCCCGTCGCCGGTAGCGCCGCCCGTCCCGGTTCCGGTCGCCGGCACGCGACGGTCCTCGCGCTCGATCATCCCGTCGACGAGGTGGATCGTCCGATCGGCGAAATCGGCCACCTGCTGGTCGTGGGTGACGGCGACGATGGCGACCTCCTCCTCGTCTTTGATGCGGACGAACTCCTCCAGCACGGACCGGCCGGTCGCCCGGTCGAGGTTACCCGTCGGCTCGTCGGCCAGCAGCAGCCGCGGGTTGTTGACCAGCGAGCGGGCGATCGCCACCCGCTGTTTCTGCCCGCCCGACAGCTGGTCGGGCCGGTGGTGGAGCCGGTCGCCGAGCCCGACCCGGGTCAGCAGGTCGACCGCCCGGTCGTGTGCCGTCGGGTCCGACCCGAACAGCGTCGGGACCTCGACGTTCTCGACGGCCGTCAGCGTCGGGATGAGGTGGAAGTTCTGGAAGACGAACCCGATGAACTCCTTGCGCCGGCGCGTCATCTCCTGGTCGGTCAGGTCCGTCACGTCGCGGCCGTCCAGCAGCACCGTCCCCTCGCTGGGGACGTCTAACAGCCCGAGGACGTTCAGCATCGTCGACTTCCCGGATCCCGACGGGCCCATGACGGCGACGAACTCGCCGGGGTCGGTCGCGAAGTCGATCCCCTTCAGGGCCTCCAGGGTCTCCCCGCCGGTCTCGTAGCGCTTGACGACGCCGCGGAGTTCGACGATGTGACTCATCGGATCGCTCCGGACCGGCGACGGGTCGGTTCGGTCGGATCGCGACTGCCGGTCGGGTCGGTCTGGCCGGTCTGGCGGTGGCAGGCAGCGAGCGCGAGTTCCGGATCCGGATCCGGATCGGGGTCCGGGACCGGGCGAGGAGCCCGGTTCAGCGAGCGTCGGGCGGGCGTCGAGCGTTCACGCACGGGAATCACCGCCTGCGGTAGGCGTAGACGCCGACGCCGACGATCACCAGTGCCGCGAGGCCGCCCAGCACCAGGATCGGGAGCCCCAGGCCGCCGACGACGCCCCCGCTACTCCCGCCGGAACTCCCGCCGCCGCTCGCCGGCACCGACGGGGATCGCAGGTCCGAGACGTCCAGCTCCTGGACGGTCCGCCGACGCTCGCCGTCGACGAGGTAGGTCACCTCCACGGGGATCGTCTCGGCGTCGTCGGCCAGTTCGACGTAGAGGTCGAACGAGACGAAGTCGCTCTCGGGGACCGTCCCGACGAAGTACTCCTTGTAGGGGCGAGTGGGCGTGACGCCCTCGGTGGCGATCGTCCGGACGACCACGGAGTTGGCCTCGCTCAGGCCGACGTTGCTCGCGCTCCCGGTGACGTGGAGCCGGCCCCCCTCGAACTCGTAGTCGACGCCCGTGAGCCTGATCCGGCCGGGGTTCGGCTCGTAGCGGACGGTCGTCGACGCCGAGCCGGCCCGGGACCCGGTCTCGTAGTCGGCGACGATCGAGAGGTTGGCCGCCTCGACGTCGGAGACGTTCAGCCGCGCGGTCCGGGTCGTCTCGGTCCCGACGTCCGGGACGGCCCGCCTGGCGACCGTCCGGCCGTCGGTGGTCGCCCGGACGACGACGTCCGTCAGGGGCGCGTTCCCGAAGTTCGAGAGGTCGACCCGGACCGGCGGGGAGGCGCTCCCGCTGGCGACCGACGCGTCGATGCCGACGTCCCGGCGGAGGGGCTCGGGGGCCAGCTCGAGTGCTTCGGTGGTGCTCCGGCGGTTCCCCGCCGCGGTCGTGTAGCTCACCTCGGCGTCGACGCCCGCGGTCTCGCCGTCCGGCGTCGCGTTGAAGCGGAAGGTCCGCGTCTCGCCGGCCGCGAGCGTCGGGACCACGCGCGTCGCGTCGCCGACCGTCGCCGATCGCCCCGCCAGCCCGACCCGGACGTTCCGGACCGGCTCCGACTCGCCGTTGACGACCGTCACCCGGACCGTCGACTCGGCACCGACGACCGCGTCGTCGGCCTCGACGGAGAGCTGCGGCCCGCCCTCGCGGACCGTGACCGCCACGGGGTACTGGAGCCTGACGACGTCGCTCCCGCTCTCGCCGACCACGACGACCCGGAGGTCCTTCACGCCCGTCTCCTTGATCGCCATCGTCAGCGGGATCCGGATGTCGCTGCCCGCCGGGAGCGTCCCGACGTCCTCGACCCGGGCGAGCTGGTTGCCGCTGACCGTCCGGATCAGGACGGTGTTGATCTCGTAGCTCCCCGACGGGGAGGCGCTGGTCGAGGGGCCGTTCCTGACCGTCGTCTCGATCGTGAACCGTTCGCCCGGCGACGGCTGTTCCGGCGTCACAGTCACGCCGGAGACCGACACCTGTGCGGGTGCTGCGCCCGCGAGGCCCGTGGCGGCGGTCGCGACGAGCATCACGAGCAGGAGGGCAACGCGTCTCATTGTGTTCCGGGAGGGTCAGTTCGCGCAAAAACCTGCCGGACGGGTTCGGGGTCGGAACCTGCTCGAGGGGGTTCATGATCGACGGGATCGGTCGGCCCCCGCGCCACGAGTCGACCCGCGAGGTGACCCGTCCGAAGTCGATCCGTCCGAAGTCGACCACGGGGACGACGGTGCGGACCGCCGCCGTCACGCCTCGCCGGGCCAGAACCGGAGCCGGTCGGGGAGCCCGACGCCGACCGCGGTCGCGCCGTCGACCGCGACGCCGGCCAGGTTGGTCGCCGGCGGCGAGGGGAGGTCGACGCGCCACCCCTCCGTCGCGCCTCCCTCGGTCCGCCGGAGGCCCGCCAGCGCGTCGCCGGCGTCCGTCGGGACGAGCAGCTCCGTGCGGCCGTCCCCGTCGAGGTCGCCCGCCAGGGCGGTGTCGAGGTTCCGCGAGCCGATCGCGTGCGTCGAGTAGCCCGACAGCGACGCCACGAGCTCGAGGCGGTCGCCGCGGTGACGGTAGAACTCGGCGACGCCGCCGATGTGGGGCGTCTTCACCGCCGCGGCCTCGAGCCCGCCGTCCGGGCCGAACGGCGCGACCGCCAGCTGGTGTCGCCACCGGAAGCCGGTGCCGATCGCCGGGCCCGAGACGGGCCCGTCGGCGGTCAGCAGCGCGAGGCGAGCACCGGCGTCGGCGTCGGAGAGCGTGACCAGCGGCTCGCCGCCCCAGAGGATCGGGGCGATCCCCTCGACGACGGTCTCGCCGGGGGTCTCGCGGTGTGTCGGTCCCGCGTCGACGTCGGCCGCCCGCAGTAGCGTCACCCGCGACGCCTCGGTCCCGTCCCCCAGGACGCCGTGCCCGTAGCGGTCGGTCGCGCCCGAGAGGACGGCGGCGACTCGACCGTCGGTGACGGGCCGGGCGTCCGGGAGCGCGTCGATCCCGTGTCGACGGCGGACCCGTCCGTCGAGGTCGGCGACGAGGACGGTCCCGTTCTCGGCGACGCCGACGAGGGCATCGCCGACGCGGACCGGGTGCGTCAGCGTCGAGCCTCCCTCGACGCCGAGGAGGCGCGGCGGATCGGGCGCGAACGCCGGCGGTCCGACCGCGTTCCGACCGGCTGTGGCGGCGCGATCCGGGACGGCCACGTCGACCCGCTCCACGTCGGCGCCCCCGAGCCGGACCCCGACGACGGTGCCGTCGGCGAGGACTGCCGCCCAGAGCGAGCGACGGCCGTCGGCCGGCGGATCC
>Ga0207797_1001307_pt1 | contig 18119 bp, 13 predicted proteins | sample PRCRCaboRojoPR_6_FD_187275 | JGI IMG/M metagenome (GOLD analysis project Ga0207797, IMG submission 187275) | Marine sediment microbial community from Cabo Rojo, Puerto Rico - PR CR 10% Liquid 1 (SPAdes) | ecosystem: Environmental > Aquatic > Marine > Coastal > Sediment | place: Cabo Rojo, Puerto...
AGTGTGGGGGGTCACCCTCTCAGGTCCCCTACCCGTCATCGCCTTGGTAGGCCATTACCCTACCAACTAGCTGATGGGACGCAGGCCCCTCCTAAAGTGGCGCTGCAGCCTTTCGTCCGCAGAACCTTTACTTCATAAGCATCTAAGCAAATGAAGTGCATAGGGTATTAGCCTCAGTTTCCCGAGGTTATCCCCTTCTTTAGGGCAGGTCACCAACGCGTTACTCACCCGTCCGCCACTAAAAGCTCCAGTGCAAGCACCGGAACTTCTTCGTTCGACTTGCATGTATTAGGCACGCCGCCAGCGTTCATCCTGAGCCAGGATCAAACTCTCCGCAAAAATTTATCCCACAGAGTGGGATGGATTTACGAAGTTCTATCTCAAAGTTTCTTCTTGCTGGTTGGCTTTCTATCACTATTCAGTTGTTAAGGTTCAGGCCCTTCCTCAGCGAATTCCATGATACCATTTCACCATATCCACGTCAAGGGCTTTAGAGAGAACAAAAGACCCCGCCGACATCCATCTCTTTGACACCGGCTTCACCCGCGCACTTTCGTGTTTTGGGAGGGTCTCTTTTTTACTCTTGTATTTTTATGGATTTGCCCCAAAGGGCGAAATCCTTTCTTACGTACCGAATTATAAAGTATATTCGACCCCTGTCAAGGGATGAACCCAACCACCGAGAAAGTGTTAAGGTTCCCCCAGCCCGGTGACGGTCACTCCATCTCCTGCCGCCCCATCAAAGCCCGCAGCAATGTGTTTTGATCCGCGTACTCCAGATCGCCCCCCATAGGCAAACCCCGCGCCAATCGAGTCAGCCGGACATCCATCTGTCCCAGCTGCTGTCGGAGATACATGCCCGTGGCATCACCTTCCATGCTGGGATTGGTGGCGATGATGACTTCCTTGATCTCACCCTGCCGCACCCGCTCCAGCAGTTCTTCAATTTTCAGATCCTCGGGGCCAACCCCTTCCACAGGGGAAAGGGCCCCATGCAAGACATGATACCGTCCCCCAAAACCCGATGTCCGCTCCAAAGCAGCCACATCCAAGGGGTCTTCCACAACGCAGATCAAGCTGTGATCCCGGCCCGGGTCGCTGCACACCCGGCAGCGTTCCCGCCCCTTCCTCATGATGTTAAAGCAATCCGGACAGTAATCCGTCTTGGAACGGAGGTCCCGCAAGGCGTCCGCCAGGGTGAGGGTGAGTTGATCATCACTGCCCCGTAAAAGGTAAAACACCAACCGGGAAGCGGTTTTCGGACCCACGCCTGGCAATCTAGAAAAAGCATTGATAAGATCTGTGACGGGTTCAGGGAGCATAATCTCACCTATGATTGTTTGGATTAAAAGGGCAAGCCTCCACCAGCCAGAGGCCCGAGTTTCTCTGCAGCCATCTCGTTCGCTTTCTCCAACCCGTTCTTTATGGCTGCCAGCACCAAATCTTGGAGCATTTCCTGGTCCCCTTCCGCAAACAATCCGGGGTCAATCTCCACCGACTTACATCTTTGATCCCCACTGAAGACGACTTTGACAGCACCCCCACCCGCGGACCCCACAACCTCTTCCGCCGCCAATTGCTCCTGGGCTTCTTTCATTTGCTTTTGTAGCTGCTGCAGCTGCTGCATCATCCCTTTCCTGCCCATTGATGTGTTTCCCGTAAACGAACTTTTTGACATTCCTTCCTCCGCTCAAACCACAAAACGAATTAACATTCTCTTTAACATTCTGACCCGGACCTGTTTACCAGGGGGAGTCAGAAAACCTGATTTCTCATAATATCATTCCAGCTGTCGATGCTCTTGATGATAGATTCTTCCCTACTCCTCGTCGGAAACGTACTTACCACCCAGTTCACGAACGGCCGTGGCCACCAAACCGTCCGGATCCACATCCTGAGGCATATCCTTTCCTTTGCTCTGACCGATCACACATTTGATGGGAAATTCTTCACCCACCACTTTGGTGATGATCTGCTGGCAGGTTTGGAGATGATCCCCGTTCTCCATTTTGGATTTGATGATCTCATTTTTAAAGCTGAGGATCAAACAGCCCTTTTCCAATCCCAAGGGAGTACACGAGTTCAAGAGCGCCTGCGTCGTAGGGTTATAATCCCGCGCCATCTTGATGATTTGATCCCAACTCCTTAAAGCATGCACGGCTTTTGCCGGGGTGCCTTTTTTGCTTTGAGGTTTTGAGATCTCGGGATTTTCGTTTTCAGGCTTTGGTTCCACGCTGACTTCTTTGCTGCCAGCCTGATCCCGGGCCTGCTGAATTTTTTCCTCTTTAGATGCCTCTTGAGCTGCCCCCGATGAAAGCACTTCCCCCGCACTCAAGACGTCAATAAAAGCCATCTCGAGGGGCAGAGAAGGCTGCCAGGAGCTGCTTTTATGGATGGTAGCCTGGTTAAATGCCCGGATAACGCGCAAGAGATGATCGACTGTAAAAGCCTGACTGTGTTTCAGCAATTTCGCTTCATCATCCGTGGGGATCTCCACCACTTCTCGATTTCCCATCTTCACCAACAACACATTCCGGAGATAACTGATCACTTGCCGAGCGAAATGCCGCGGATCGCTCCCCCGCTCTAAGGCAGCCTGAAGGACATCCAAACCTTTCGCTGCTTCCTCCCCCAGGAGGGCATCTACCAACTCAAGTACGGCTTGATCGGTCGCTGTACCCAACACCCGGTGTGCCAAATCCAGGGTGATCTCAGCTTCCGCCGCAGCCAATTGATCAAGTAAAGAAATAGCATCCCGCAAACTTCCCGTCGCCTGCTTGGCGATCAACCGCAGCGCCTGCGGTTCCACTTCCAACCCCTCGCTTTCGACCAACTTCTCTAATTGTGTGACGATAGCTTCCACCGGGATCCGTCTAAACTCATGCCGTTGGCAGCGCGATAACACCGTGGCAGGTATCTTATGGACTTCTGTGGTCGCCAGAACAAAAATCGCATGCTCCGGAGGTTCCTCCAATGTCTTCAAAAGAGCATTGAAGGCAGCCTGCGAAAGCATGTGCACTTCGTCGATGATGTACACTTTAAAACGGCCTTGATTGGGCGTGAAATTAATTTTATCCCGCAGGTCGCGGACATCCTCCACGCTGGTGTTGGAGGCAGCATCGATCTCAATGAGATCCAGGAACTCACCCCGGTTGACTGCCTGGCAGTGTTGGCACTGATTACAAGGCCGGTTTGTAGTTTCTTCCTCCAAACAATTAACGGCTTTGGCCAATATCCTCGCTGTCGTCGTTTTCCCCGTCCCCCGGGGACCTGAGAATAAATAGGCGTGGGAGACGCGATCGTTCCTGACTGCATTTTGGAGCGTCTTGATGACATGATCTTGGCTGACCACTTCATCCCAATCAAGAGGTCGCCATTTCAAATATAAGACTTTTGACATATTGTTTATCCCAGAGAATGGTCCCAGATTCGTCGGCCAGTAATTTCTTTATTAGTGTATCAGAAGCTCCCCGAAGGGTCAATCAACGGCTCCAAACAGCCCGGATACGCGTTAGTCCGCGGAGTTCTGTCCCGAATTTTCAGATCTGGCACCGATCTTGCACCCATTTGAAATGTACGAACAGAAACCACAGTTTCTTGACGCACTTTTGGAAGTGTGCTAGCATCAACATTAATCCGATTTCCATTGAGTCTCAATCACGTCCTGAGCCAAAGGGAAATTTAGTTCCATATAAGGAGAGATCGCCTCATGAATAATTCTCGGATTTTTCTCATCGTATGTATTGTACTGACGCTCACTTTGTCTGCCTGTCGCCTTTCGGCTTCCACGCCCCCTCCCGTGACACCCACCACCAACCTGAGTGAGATCGCGAAACAGGCGACCATGACTGCGGTAGCGAAAACTCCTCAAACAGAGGGTTCTGAAACCCCACAGGCGACCTCCCCGAGTCAAGAAGGGACGGAGACAGCGGGAGAAACACAAATAGCGCCGACCAACACGCCGGAACCTGTGGACCAGCCCACGTCTGAACCGCCGCAGGCCAGCACATACGCTGTTCCCAGCTCTTATACCCTCCACAAAGGCGAGTGGGTTTACTGTTTGGCTCGGCGTTATGATATCCACCCTGTAGATCTGCTGAACTACAACGGTCTCTCCAAAGGGGCTGTCCTCTTCCCCGGGGAAACCATTCAAATCCCCTCCCAGGCTCGGGCGTTTCCCGGTAAGCGGGCCTTGCAATACCACCCCACGACCTACACTGTAACCATCAGCAACAACACCACCTATTCCATCGCTTGTGAATTCGGTGATGTCGACCCCCGGGCTATTGCTGAAGTCAATGACATCGGTGTCGATCAAAAGCTAAGTGTGGGCCAGACCATTCAGATTCCCTAATTTCTCCCTACAATTTAACCTTAAAAATAAAAGCGCAGCCTGGTTGAAAAATCAACGAGGCTGCGCTGTTGTATACGGACCCTGGCTTCAGTACACCGGTGTCAGCCAGGAGCTGTAGTCTTGCTCCCGACCCCGGACGACATCATCAAACATTTCGCGAAGGCGTTTCGTAATCGGCCCCATTTTTCCTGAACCAATCAACCTGTGATCTACCTGGGTCACTGCTGTGATCTGCGCCGCTGTCCCGGTCAGAAATAGCTCATCACAGAGAAATATTTCCGTGCGGTCGACCCGGCGTTCCTGCGTTTTAATACCCAAGACCTCGTCCCCGATCTGCAGCACAGTTCGCCGCGTGATCCCTTCCAGGATATTTTCAGTGACGGGAGGGGTGATCAAGACCCCATCCCTGACCATAAAAACGTTTTCCGCACTTCCCTCGGAAATATGTCCATCCGAAGTGAGGACCAGCGCTTCATCAAAGCCGGAGCGTACCGCGTCTGACTTAATGAAAGCTGAATTTGCGTAGGCCCCGGTGATTTTCCCCCGGGCAGGGATCATGTTATCATCGATCCGCCGCCAGGAGGATATCGTCACATGAGCATCCGTATCGTTAGCCACATATCGAGCGAACGGCAAAGCCGAGATCGCCAAGTCCGCCTTGATATCATGCAAACGGACGCCAATCCCCTCTTCAGCTTTATACACCAGGGGTCGTATGTACACATCCTGATGGTATCCCTCTTTTTGAAGCAACTCTTTTGTGATTTGAATCAAATCCGCGGGAGACTTATCAAACTCCATTGTTAAGAGTTTTGCGGAGTTCATCAAACGCCGAAAATGATCTCCTGCTCGAAAAAGATACAGCTGTTCATCCTCCTCATTCCAATACCCGCGCAAACCGCCAAACGCAGCTGTGCCATAATTTAATGCATGGACGAGAATGCTGACTTTCGCTTCCCCAAACGGAACGATCTCGCCTTCAAAATAAGCATATCTTGGAAGTTCCACAGCCCATCCTCCTCATATTGATTTCAACTTCAGGGACACATCAAACATCCCTGCGGCAGGGGGTCCATCATCCATTTTATCATGCAGGGAAATCACGGCTCAAACAGGGGTGGCGGTGCGATTCCTGAAAATACGGTATACTTTTACCAAGATTTTCAACCACTTGGTTGTCTTCCATTCCCTGAATACGATACACTCTTTGAAGATTATGGTTCTGAAAAAATTGACCCGCATTGACTACAGATTTTCCCAAAAAATACGCCTCCCCTCCACCCGCCCTACGTTAAGGCGGGCAGCTGCTCTTTTCGCCCATTCTGCTGATTCCTGGTTCTGGTTAGCCGGTTTAATCGTCCTCTATCCTCTGGCTTCCCCCAACTTAAAATCTATCCTTTTGAAGCTTACCATCGGGATTCTGGTCACTGCTGTTTTCGTCCTCTTCCTGAAAATGACCATCAAACGACCCCGTCCGGAAGGGGAATGGGGGAAAATTTATCGCACAACCGACCCGCACTCCTTCCCCTCCGGTCACGCTGCTCGAGCTGCCATGTTGAGCTTGCTGGTCTTCCTCCTTGGCCCCGCCTGGTTGGGAGGGGTCATGGTCCTCTGGTCCCTGCTTGTCGCTGCCGCCCGGATCGCATTGGGCGTCCATTACCTCTCAGATATCCTCGCGGGCGCAGGCATCGGACTCCTCTTCGGTTGGGGAGTGTACATCATAACAGGTTGAGTACGGGAGACAGCAAAAATATAACAATCCCCTCCCTGCATACTGAGGGGATTGTGTGGTCAGAACCATGACCGGAAAGACCTGCAAAAAAGCTTAAGAGAAAGCAGGCACCTCCACCCATCCTCTGGGGGCCTCGATCATATAGTAGGGATACCAAATCACACCAAAAAGCTCGATGAGAATATCCTTCTTATATGGAGCGATGGGAATCTCCTCCACTTCCTCTAAGAGCTGATCCCAGTTTTCCTCCACATCCTGGATGTCCGCCTGGCGCTCTTCTTCCAGCTCCTCAATCTTCTCCTCATACTCCTCAATGACCGCCAGGGATTCTTTCACGTCCGATTTCGCCTTGCTGGTCATTCTCCGTTTCGAAAGAGAAGTGGATAACCTTCGTTTCCGTCCCGCCAACAAACTCAAGACGTTTTCCACATGAGTGCCCATCTCTTCCATTTTTCGCTGGGATAACTCCATTTCATCCTCTTCCAGCTCCCGCTCTTCTTTCAGGATCCGCTCTTCCATTCGATCAATTTTCTTTTTATAGGACTCATTGATCTTCTCGATCTCAGCTTCTTTTTCCCGACCCGCAGCTTCAGCCGCCCGTTTCCGAAAATCATCTTCAGATTCCCGGGGTCCCGCATAAACATCCAGGTCCTCATAGCCTTTCACCGTCACTGTAAAGGTATGATAAATCCAATCCTTAAAATCCGCCTCCAGTGACTTGAGGGTTTTTTCGTCAGAGAGAGGAGGCCGCAGGTCGGAAAAACGTGATCCGGTCTCCGGTTTCCGCCTCAAAGCGCGAAGCTTCAAGGGCTCTTCCAACCAGCTCTCCCAATCGATCCTCCCTGTTGGGTCTGGATCCAAAACCAGAGCTGTCCTTTTTTCTTCATAATCCAGGTTGTAATTTCGCTTCAGAAATCGAACGTTTGCCTGGGAAGCGAGCACAGGTCGGTATAAAACCACACTTTGGAGGACACTCTCAGAATTCAGAGAAGCTTCCTCCACAGCTGCATCCAGATCCAATTCAAGGGGGTAAAAATATTCATCCACCTCTCTCGGCACGGAAGGCGGAGTGGAGGACCCGGGTACATCCTTCGTTCCTTGAGGCTGCCTCTCCGTATCCCCGCGTTCTCCCTTGGCCCTCTCTTTGCCTCCTTCGTCCGCGGGGGCTCCCTTCCGCACTCCTGCTTTTAATCCCGCCAGCTTGTTTAAAGCAGGAATCTGATTCCGTGTCAGCGGACCGGTAAGGTAATTCATAGCCCACCGTGTGTGGAACAGGACAGGGTCTTCTTCATGGACGTTATGTAGCAGGAAAATACGCTTGTCCAATCTGGAGATCAAGCGGTCATACGCCTTGCGCTCCATCCCCGGGGACGCGCCTTCCAGGCCATCTAAGAGACGCTCCTTATCCTGTTCTGTCTGCAGCTTCCCGATAAACCAGGTTCCAGCGTTGGAAAGGGCCTTGTAATCCACATCCACCGGATTCTGGGTAACCAGGACCTGCCCTACCCCAAACGCCCTTGCCTGTTTCAACATTCGCAGCATCGGCGTCTTGGAGGGAGGATTGGCTACCGGCGGTAGATAACCATAGATCTCATCAAAATACAGGAGTGCTCGGAGGGAGGTTGAACCTTTCTGTGATCGCATCCAGGTTTCCACGGCAGAATACAGGAGTGTGACGAAGAACATCCTTTCCGCATCACTGAGATGGGCGATATAAAAGACACTGTGGCGGGGCCGTCCCTCAGGGGTCATGAGCAGCTCCCCAATATCCAGGGGCTGGCCCATGATCCAAGACTGGAATGAAGGAGCAGCCAAGATGTTGTTTAACATCATCGACAGCTCCACCCGTTCCTTTTCAGGAAGAAATGCCTCCACATCCATCATGCCCAGTTTTTCAAAGGGGGGATTCTGAATCTGAAGGATCAACTCACCCAGGTCGAGATCCTGGTTTTGACTCCAGGCATGCTCAAAAATATTGCTGAGCAGGATGTGCTCAGGAGACCGCACTGGATCCATTTCATCCAACCCCACCAAACCCAGCAGTCCCATGACCACACCAGAAATTTTTTCCCGCAATATCTCGCGGTGCTCTTCCCAATCCAATCCGGGCGCCTCCAAAGAAGACAAGATATTAACGGGCATCCCTGATTCCGACCCGGGCGTATAAATCGTATACTGTACGGAATCTTTCAAAGCCTTCAGCCGCTCCTCTCCAATCCCCCAACCCTCCAGCCCCTTACTCCACAAAGAAGCGGCGTCCGCTGCCGACTGCTCGAGTGTCTTGCCCTCCCGCCTGGCTTCATCCGGATTCACCCAGGGTAAAAAATCTTCCGGAAGCAAATCAGGAAAGTGGAGAAGCGTGTTCGTCATATCTCCCTTAGGATCGATCATCAGGGCAGGGATTTCATTTAAGGCTGCCTCCTCCAAGAGGTCAATGCACAGCCCTGTCTTTCCCGACCCCGTCATCCCAAAAGCTACCGCATGGGTGGTTAAATCATCCGGGTCATACAGTAACTTATTCGCTGTGATTTCATCCTTCTCTAGATCATACGTCTTGCCGAGATAAAATTTCCCATCATAAGTTTCCATCATACCCTCTTCCTTGACCACCGGTGACAGTACGCACCTGCCCTGCTGTCTCCCATCTGAAGGACAACCAACAGGTACCCCGAAAGGTTCGAACCCAGTTTTTCCTCGTCCATTATACGTAAAACCTGATTTTATTCCAGCCCGGAAAACGTGGCAACCACCAGGTCATGATCCGACTTCCGCATCGGCGATTCATCACCGGGAAGAGGCAGGGGGAAATCCGCGTTCGTATGCAAGACATCGACCCGGGCCAATGCTTCCATCAGGTTCGGGGTGACCAGGATGTGATCCAAGAGCTGAGAACGACCTGCGTAGATATAGTTATAACGTTCCTGATCCGGCAGGGTAGACATCACATGCTTCAAACCAGCATCCCGCAAAGCGTCAATGGGTGGTGAAAGATAGTAGGAATTCAAATCCCCGACCACAGCGATAGAGGCCTGTGGGTTTTCCGCCTGAATTTCCTCCACAATACTCACGTTCCAGGCTGCTTGCGCAGTCCGGCGGGGTTCTGTCGCTTTCTCACCTCCACTCATAGAAGTGAAATGGTTATTTATGATGTAAAGTTCCCGATCTCCATCTTCGTTGAAAACCCGGACCCGAACCAGCAGCGGGGGACGACTCGTCAGCCCCTCTGGGGCAATGTATTGTTTTGTATCCAAGATCTCTGCCCGATCTCCCCGGACTAAATAACCGACATCGATACCGCGGCTGTCCGTGCCTTCGATCAACACAGGCTGGTATTGGAAGTCAATCAGCGATGGATGGGCAGCCACATCCTCCAAGATACCTACATTCTCGACCTCCTGTAATCCCACCACCGTTGGGAGTCCAGCAGAGACAATCGTGTTCGCCACTTTCGCGATATCCGTCTCATATTCTTTCACTGTAGGCATCTCAGGATCCGACGGATGGGGTACCCGGATATCAAACAGGTTTTCTACATTCCAGGTAGCGATGCTGAACTCGTCCGCACCTGTCTTTGGTAAGGATGGTAAGCGCTGGAGAATGTCAATCACATCAGGCTGCTGGGTGGGTTCAATCTTATAATTCCCAAACGTGTAGGCTAAGGGACCCGTGATCTTTGAGACTTGATCCCCAACAGCTACCACGTAATCCAGTGTGGTCCGATCGTCGTGAGACTCATAGCTCCCATCGTCCACTGTGATCCCAACGCCGCTCTCCTGGGCCGACCACAAACGCGTGATGCGGTGTTCCGGCAGGATCACGGTATATTCGCCATATCGATTTGTGGGAGCGACCACCAAAGCTTCTTCCAGGACTTGGACCCTCATCCCCTCCAGAGATTCAAAGTACGTTTCCGATTCAGCGTTATTTAGCGGGGGGTCCAACGCCACAGGAACAGGTACGGCTGCATTTGTTTTGAGGACCGTGAGATCATTCCGGGACTCAATTTGGATTTGAGTCTGCTGGTACATCTCCCGAACAACACCCGTCACTTCCACCTCGGTTCCCGGTTGGAGATCAATATTCAAGCCCTCAGCATTGACGAATAAGCCCTCCGAGGTGCGCGGATCCGCATCTGGTTCCTGTGTCTGGATCCAAAACCCACCCAGCTCAGGGAACATCCCCGTTATCACACCGGCCGTGGTCAATTCATCCAGGACATAGTTTGAGCGAAACCCGGGTCCCTGGATGGCCCAGATGGGAACCACCTCTCCGGCAAACACATAATGGGGTTCGGTCTCTGCTGTAAACTCCCCTTGATCCGCCCGGGCCTGAATATCGTCCAAAAGGATATACTCTTCATCCAAGCCCTGAATTCGAAACCGTGCTTGCACGCTCCCGCCATTCCCAGGCAATGTTTTTATGTTCCATTCCAGCTCTTTTTCCCCTATCTCCTCGCCGCCGTCCAGCACTTCTACCAACCTGGCAGTATCGGGAAGCACTACATGGATCTCAAGATCCTTCATGACCTCCGAGGTATGGTTGGTTGCTGTCAGATTGACGGTGAAGGTCTGCCCGGATAAAGCTGTGTTTGGAGCTTCCAGCGTCAAGCGCAAGATTGGAGGGTAAACTTTCTCCAGATCCTTCTGTATCCGGGGGTAAAGCTGCAGCCTGCTGTCTCGCACTTCGAGAATGCCCGTGGCTTGATAACGGTCCCCCACCTCTACCGTCTCCAGGGTCATCTCCGTGTTTTTATCGACATACAATGTGAGGACATGCGCCTCGTCCCCCATTAAGTCCAGTTCGTAGCTGTAGCTGAATTCTTCCGAGCGGAGGACCTCCCCTTCCACCTGGACTAGTTTCCCGGCCAGGGATTCGTCACGGGAAGCTTGTTCAACACTCACTGTGGTGGGTTCCAATGGCAATTCAACCGCGGATCCCTCCAGGACCTCCACCTTTTCGAGGTCATGGACAACAAGTTCCACCGCTCCCCGGTAAAGTTGAAGTTCACCTTGGGCTCTGACCCGGTCACCCAGCTGGACATCCACCTTATTTTGACCCTGGGGGACCCATACCTGGATCCCGCCCGTTTCATCTTCCAGGTAAAATTTTGTGTTCCCGCTGCCGGCATAATAACCCCCTGTGTACATGGTAGCCACCCCTTCCACAGCGACCTCTTTCCCAACCAGCGTCCTCGCGGTTTCAACGGGGATCGATCCGCCAGCGATCGTGGTCCGGACAGCCCCCCCGAACGCGGGGACCTCCCAGTTCGCAGCACTCACAAAATAATTCGCTACCTTCGTTGAGATATACGTCCAAGGTGCCCTCATCGAGATCCGGGAGGAATGTGTCTCTCCTGGATCTAGGGATTCCATTTCCCAAAGGGCATTCAACTCATCCAGAGAAAATGAGCCCGGCAAGTCCTGCACCTGCATCTCCTCCGGCAATGGGATTACACCTTTCAGATCATGAAGCTCCTGATCGGTATGATTTGTGACCTCGAATATGTAGGAAAACTCAGCTCCCGGTTCAACAATGTCAGGACCGGAGATGGAAACTTCGAGGTACTCTTCTTTAAAGGGTGTGACCCTGCTCCCCGTCCCTTGAGGTTCAGGGCTGGAGTTGAGCTGGAAATCTTCTCTGTTGTTTCCAGTGTCCAAGGCGTTGCCATCCTCCCCGCCAGGTTTTCTCTCCAAAGAAACCCCTCTGCTCATAGCCGGGGCATTTTCCCCTTCACCATAGCGTTGAGGATCTGCTCCCCAGCTCAGACTATCTCCCCGGGTATCATCGGGTTTTCGAAGCAGCAATCCCCCTCTGCTGGTTGCCAATGACACATCAAAAAAGACATCCACGACTACGTTGTATGATTCACCCGTTCGGCCCAGCAGGTAATGACCATGAGGGGGAATGACGGCTTTCTCCGTCCAACGGTGCAAAATGCGTTCGTCTTTCCCCTCTTCCAATTGGTACCACAACGTCCAACCCTCGATTTCCACCGGGGTGGTAGAACTGGTGTTATACAGTTCGATAAATTCGTGATTGTTATTTCCCTCTTTCCCTGCCAGGACTTCACTGATCAGCACCTGGGGCTCACCACCCCCCATCTGGGTCGCTTTCCCCGAGGATGGCCTCTGAGAGAGGGGAAGGATTTCCCCAAGACAGGAACTCGTAAACAGGAGTGCGAAAACAATAAGAAATGCCCATTTTTTAGATCGCATAGACATGAATCTCCTTCAGATAACGAACCTCAGACTAAGGTCTATTTTACCGTACGCCTCGAAAATTATACCGCGAGTTCAATTATAATGAGGAAAGAACGAGGACTCCCGCAAAATAGGCTGGGGGTACCCGATGAAGGCAAATGAGGAGGCATCTATGAGTTTTACTTTTTCATTTTTCGGCCACAGCACATTCGGTCTAGACATCGATGGAACTCAGATCCTCGTCGACCCTTATTTTTCGGATAACCCTCTCACGGATTTGAGAGCTGGGGAGGTAGAGGCTGATTTCATCCTTATCACTCACGGGCATGGCGATCATCTAGGTGATTCTGTTTCCATAGCCAGACGAACGGGCGCGAAAGTCATCGCCAACTTTGAGGTCGCTAATTGGGTCAGCGAACAAGGGATAGAAGTACATCCCCAACACATCGGTGGAGGATTTCACCATCCCTTTGGATACGTTAAGATGACCCAGGCCGTCCACGGCTCTTCTCTCCCGGATGGGTCTTACGGCGGCATGCCGGGAGGGTTTTTGATCACCACACCCGAGGGTGAGAAAATGTACCTGTCCGGCGACACAGGGCTCTTCTCTGGGATGTCCCTCATCGGGGAAGAGGACGTTTACGTAGCTGCGCTTCCCATCGGTGACAATTTCACCATGGGACCCGATGACGCTTTACGGGCAGTCAAAATGGTAAAGCCGGAAATCGTCATCCCCACACATTACAACACCTGGGAGTTAATCTCTCAGGACCCGGAAGCATGGAAAGATCGGGTGGAAGCAGAAACCGCTGCCCAGGTCCGGATCCTGGAGCCAGATCAAAGCATGCAATTTTAAAAAAGGATGTATGATGTCAAATCCACAGCAAAGAAAAAAAGAGCAAGAACAGATGCAAAAACAGGGGCGGCTCCCTCCCGGGCAATCCCTGACGAAAAAATTTCCCGTGCTTCATTATGGCAGCGTCCCTGAGGTTGACCTCTCACAATGGATTTTCCGGGTCTGGGGCGAAGTAGAGGAAGAACGCCGCTGGACGTGGGAAGAATTCAATGCTCTACCTACCAGAGAAGTGAAAATGGACGTTCACTGCGTGACCCGGTGGAGCAAATTCGATACCGTGTGGAAAGGTGTCTCCGTGAAGGGACTGGTGGAAGAAGACATCATAAAACCTTTGCCGTCCGCAAACTTTGTCACCCAACACGCAGAGGGAGGCTATACCACAAATTTGCCTCTGGACATCATCATGCAGGACAATTTTCTCCTGGCCACACACCTGGATGGAGAACCCATCACCCCTGAACATGGATATCCCTTGCGCGGCGTCGTTGGGCATATGCCGGAGCGGGAGGATATGAAAACAGTTTATTTCTGGAAAGGGGCCAAATGGCTGCGGGGCCTGGAATTCAGGTCGGAAGATAAAAAGGGGTTTTGGGAAGAAGCTGGCTACCACAATGAAGGGGATGTTTGGAAAGAACAGCGCCGGGCTTGACGGATTCCCCCTTTCAAAATCAAAACCTCACCAGATCCTGGAGGGTTTTATCTGGAAGCCTTCAGCCTGAAAAGGAAGCTGCGGATGGACAACCTTTGACATCTGCTGCCTGGTGGGCTGCGCGTAAAATAGCTTCCTCATAGACCTGCGCCGCAAATGTCCCCACGATATTGACATCCAGATTGACATCACCAGAAGCCAGCGCAAAGACCGTGTCGCCATCCACCATCGTATTCGCAGGTCGAATCGCTCGCGCTAACCCATTATGAGCCATCCGGGCCACCTTGGTAACCTCTTCTTTTGACAATTTGACATTGGTCGCCACTGTACCGATGACCGTATTATTCGCTGTCGCGAATTTCAGGATCGTCCGCCCAACCAGGGAGCCCATGACCTTCCGGGTATCAGCGAATCCCCGGATGCCCCGGACGCCGGCGATGATTTGATTTCGAGCGGAATCTATAATATCTCCAAAAGCGTTTACAGCTACCGCTGCTCCAACAATTCCCCCCTTGCCAATTTTCTTACTTGCCATGCCGAACCCTGCTTTCATGGCTTGTCTCATGCTCAAGATCTTCCCCACTGTCGCCCCCATCCCAGCCCCCACGTTTCCTTCTTCCGGCTCATTTGTCCGCGCATTCTGGCAAGCCGCATAGCCCATCTCTGCATTGGGTCTGACGTTCGGGTCTCCCAGACCTAAATCAAACAAAACAGCAGCGGGAACGATGGGCACACGGGCAGGACCGACATCAAATCCTACCCCTTGTTCTTCCAAATATTTAGTCACCCCAGAAGCCGCATCCAGCCCAAAAGCGGAGCCCCCGGTCAGCAGCACGGCATGGACCTCGTTCACGAGGTGGACCAGGCGCAGGGCATCCGTCTCACGGGTGCCCGGAGCCCCGCCTCGTTGATCGACCCCTCCCACCGTCCCCGGTGGGCAAAGGATCACTGTGCACCCCGTCAGTGCTTCTTCATCCTGGGCATGACCTACTTTAAAGCCTGACACGTCTGTGATATCACCCATCAGAAATCCCTCCTCTCAAAAACAGACCTACCACCCGCTGGCTGAGAACGTCCGCTGCAGTAAATCCCTGCGCTCCTCCACCGTCATCGGACGGGCTCGAGCGAAATCCACAAAAACCATGGTCAGCAATTCCGTGCTGATATGTCTACCATCATAAAAAACATGCCGGTCGATAAACGCTTTTCGGGTTTCTGACACATTCGGGCTCCCAGCATATTGATCAAAAAACAAATTACCCAGCCCATAATGTACAAACGAATCCTCGTTGATTTCCAGCTCATGAGGTTGATGAGCCTGGCTGCCGCTGACGATCACCGCCCCCGCTTCCGTCATCCGGGCCGCATCCTGCACCAGGATCGGTAATGCTTCGTACTTGTAAAACTCGAGATGCTGGAAGGTAACGATGGGCATGATCCCCTCATCTTTCAATGTCCGAACCTGGTCCGCCATGTACTCGAAATCGCAGGCCACCGCGCCCGGATAATCGGAGGATGCCTGGGCATATCCCCCTCCCTTGGCATTGCAGCCGATAAACCCGAACCGGTTGCCATGGTGCTCCAGGATCACCGGCTTCCGGGCTTGCTGCCTGTTCTCACCTCCCCCGTAATATGGCCACCCGCGCTGGTCATAAAGGTCCAGGGTGTAATGCATGGCCTCCGCACCCCAATCCCCAAAATGGTCCCCCGTCAACTCAACGATATCCGTCCCCACATGTTCCAGGAGTTCGATGTAACGGGGATCACTGCAAAATTCTAGTCCTTCCTGGTTGGGATCAGGGTAAGGGCAACCTTTCACAAAGGGGATTTCATTGCTTATATGCGTGATATCCGCATCTACCAACCAGGGCCGGATATCCTGTGCGGGATATGTCAGGCCTTTCATCTCCATGGTATATGCAGTGGCGCGAACCAGCGCTGTGACACCGGTCATGACCAGCGTGGTCTTCTTTTCAGGATCATGGTTGGTGGTAGGGAGGACCCCATCCCCGGGCTTCCCACCCAGCAGGGAGAAGGTGACAGTCAGCGGATATCGCTCCGCTTCAAACCCCTTCCGGATCGGCGAAGCCCCATCTACGCTGAGCACCTTCCAGCGCGGAGAAAGGTCTTCGAAGGGAACCAGGGCCCAAGAAGGCCGGGACTCCCAGGCCAACCCCATCAAGTCATCTGCATCCATAACGCGGATCGCACCCGCGGCGGGTTCCCCCCATAGTTCTGTGAATATGTAGGAGGTGGAATCCGTCATCAACAGCGGCGAATTAGAAAACGTCGGATTCAGTTCACCCGCCCAGGCATCCCGCACATCCTGTAAGGAAACCTCATCCACCACTGTGGGGAAAGGGGCCACGAGGGCATAAACCCAGCGGCTGTGCGGTTTTTCATCACTCACCGCAACCCTGTAGGTTGCTTGATCCGGAGAGGAAGCCATCACCAGCCCCGGAGGCAGCGCTACACGCGATTGAAATCCATCCGGAAAGGCGGGATCCAGCCACAAAGAAGGAGGTTCAGGGGTAGGTGTGGGTGCGACTGTGGGAATCTCCGTGGGTGCGAGAGTTTGAGAAGGTGAAACAGGAATAAAGGGGGTGGCTGTCCCCGTGCCAGGTAAAGGCAGAAACACTTCACCTAAAGTTCGCTGAAAGAAGAAGATGGAGGCTAACAGGGCTCCAATTAATAGAATCCAAGGGAGTATCTTTTTCATGGCTGAGGGATCACCATCCATAACCACATTTTGGATAGCAGGTTATCATTCGACTCTTGTTCCGTTTCCTCATGGCACTCATCCTTGAGATGATGTTGAACCCCTAGGTGTTCGAGAACAATTGAGCCCGCTTCCTGAGCACAATTTCCAACTGAGATTGGATGTGCTCTGCCTCCTTCTCCAGTTCATCCAACTCGGACGACATGCTTTGTCTCTTCTTTTGATCATCCAGGTCCTGGATGTTGATCCGCACGTTATAACTTGCGCTTTTTAAAGCCCCATGGGCCAGGTCCAACCCCGTAGCGGCATCTGTAATTGCATTGAGGTTGCCATGTTTCGCTACCTCAAGCGCCAAGGACATCACCCGCAGGCTATCCCGCATCACCCGTAGAGGTACGCGGGCGGCCAGCAGTGTCGCCTGTTGGATGGTCTGAGACCGACCGGGATCATCCGCCGATAAATGGTAGGCTTCCATCAAGGCCTTGAAAGCCGCAGCGTCCTCCTCAACCGCGGAGGTCAGCGTGTCCCGCAGCTCCTCTGACTCTTCTAAAACAATTTCCAATTTCTCTGCGGCACGCTCATATTGACGTTTACCCAGAGTCGTGCGGACGACCATGGAAACCAAACCCGCCCCCATAGCGGCTGCTTGAGCGGCCGCTGACCCACCCCCTGGGGTAGGTGTGCCTGCTGCCAGTCGATCCAAGAAGCTGGTTTCCTCTTCGTTTTCTAAAGCAGCATACAGCTTCTGTTCTAAGACTTGCTCAGGGGCAAATTGGTCCATTTGCATGTACCATACCGCGGCATCCACCAGGGCCTCCTGGGGGATAAGGCCCACCAACTCACTATGATGAACAGCGACGCCATATCTCCTCGCTTCCCCGCGGATGAATTCCATGACCCGGGCCATAGGGGTCCGGTGGAAATTAGTCAGGTTCATCGACACCTGGGCGCGTCCATCCACCAGCATGCCCAAAGCTTTGACATAACGCAATCCACCCGAGGAACGCCGCACCGCTCGCGCGATCTTATCGGCGACACTTTTATCGTCGGTGGTCAAATATACGTTATATGCGATTAAGAATTCCCGGGCCCCGATCACTGTCGCTCCCGCCGGTCCCAGCTCTAACGGACCGTAATCAGGTTCGCGTTCAGGTTTCATGTCAATCTCTTGTTTCAGACCCTCATACTCACCGCGTCGAATATTTTCCAGGCGTTTGCGCTCCGGCCTGGTAGCTGCCTTTTCATACAAATAAACCGGGATGTTCAACTCTTTTCCAACCCGCTCCCCCAAACGTTCCGCCATTTCCACACAATCCTGCATGGAGACCCCGGAAATGGGAATAAAGGGCACAACATCTGTAGCTCCTATGCGGGGGTGTTCCCCCTCATGTTCGTTGAGGTCAATCAGCGTCGACGCTTTTTTTATCCCTTGGAAGGCCGCTTCCTCCACCGCATCAGGGGAACCGACAAAGGTGATTACGCTCCGGTTGTGATCTTCATCAGAATGATGATCCAAGACATACACCCCCTTGATCTCAGCGATTACCTGCCGGATCGCATCCACAACTTCTGGGCGTCGACCTTCTGAAAAATTGGGCACACATTCGAC
>Ga0207797_1001308_pt1 | contig 18110 bp, 11 predicted proteins | sample PRCRCaboRojoPR_6_FD_187275 | JGI IMG/M metagenome (GOLD analysis project Ga0207797, IMG submission 187275) | Marine sediment microbial community from Cabo Rojo, Puerto Rico - PR CR 10% Liquid 1 (SPAdes) | ecosystem: Environmental > Aquatic > Marine > Coastal > Sediment | place: Cabo Rojo, Puerto...
TTGTCACCTGTCTTGTACTTGGGTTAATTCTTTTAGCGGCTCTAATAATTCTAATAACCCGAAGATTTTGGAAATATAAAAATTCGGAAGATTAAAGGTATTTCTTTTATTACCCAACTTCAGTTAATAAATTTGAAATTTCTTAAATGTGGTTTATTTTAATAGCCTTGACATTACTCATTTACTGTTATTTTTCACCAATTCCTGCCAGCAGTCTCCATTTGCTGCTGAGATTTTCCATTTGCTGCTGAGGTGCACAATTTGTTGCTGACGTTCTCCAGCTACTGCCAGCAGTCTTCAATTACTAATGACATTTTTCAATTACTGCTGAGGTTCTTCATTTGCTGCCGGGAGTCTCTCATTTCTGCTAACAATTTAAAAATGCTGCCAGCATCCTCCATTTGCTGCCAAAGATTAAAAAAGTACTGTTGGCAATTTAAAATCACTGCCGCCAATTTAAAAGTGCTGCCGGATATTATCACGAGGTAATAATATCCGGCAGTGGTTATAAATTCCTAACAGCGCCGGAAAATTTTCAACAGTATTTTTAAATTGGTAACAGCGTTTATAAATCATCAGCAGCATTTATAAATTGGTGCCAGCATCTGTAAATTGACGGCAGAAGCTCTAGATTGTCAACAGCATCTGAAAATTGGCGAAAATGGAAGAGAGACTTCCGGCATTGAAGAAAAACCAGCGGTATACAAATTAGATGTTTAATTGCTTTGAAAAATAACCGCCCCGGACGTAAAGAAAAACCTTTCCATATATTTAATAACAAAAATAAAATCTACATGCTATGAAAAGATTGGTCTATACAGCTATTGTCTTATTGGCAACACTTTTATTCTGCCAATGTGAAAAAGATGATGGAAAAGACGCCGGCAAAGATCAATTTGCCGGTGATTCGGGTGTTTTTACCGATCCCAGGGATGATCGTGAATATAAATGGGTAAGGATAGGAGAACAAATCTGGATGGCTGAAAATCTTGCGGCTACCCAATTAAATGATGGTTCGGCTATTCCATCAGGTGAAAGCAGCGCGAAATGGGTTGATTTGGGTGAAGCAGCCTCACCGGCATATTGCTGGTATGATAATGATGAAGCGGCTTATAGAGATACCTACGGTGCTTTGTATAACTGGTATACTGTAGAAACGGGAAAATTATGTCCAACTGGGTGGCACGTCCCCACAGATGATGACTGGAAGGAGTTAACAGATTTTTTAGGGGGAGAGGCTGTTGCGGGTGGCAAGATGAAGGATACCAGTACCACCCAATGGTCAGATCCCAATACGGGAGCCACTAATGAAAGTGGTTTTGCCGCACTACCCGGAGGTTCCAGAGGTCCGGATGAGGGTGAATTTTATGGTATGGGTAAATATGGTGCTTTTCTTACCTCAGATCCAGAAAATACAGACTTACCCTGGAGGCTCATTTATTATAATACCGCTGAAATTGTACGCGATTACGACCCGGAATCCGGTGGTTTTTCGGTTAGATGTTTGAAAGATGAATAAATGTTAATCTATTATAGATTAACATTTCTCGGTTTAGGCATTTACTTTTTTTGCAAGATTTAGTTTATTGAACGCTTATGAAAAGCTTATATTTATCTCTTTCAATTATATGATGCATATAGAATTATGAGAAGTAATGTTTTCACAGCTACGGTATTTATCATTGCCATTGTTTCCTGTGAGGAGAAAGATGAAACTGAATATCCCGATGATTCCAAACTTGCTTATATGGCTGACTATAGCCATGTTTATTTATATAACCTTTCAGACTAATGAAACTGCCAATTTTAATATTATGAGCGCAGTATCTATATCACCTGCATTCTGAATTAAGGATAAAATTTCAAGTAAATAGCCCAACAGATATAAAACTTTAAGTTATGAAAAAGACTGTTTTACTGATTATAATGATTTATTGCTCAATAGGAGCAAGTTTTTCTCAGGATTTTGGAAATATTTTATTAGGAGGAACCTTGCGTTATTCTTTCGAAATACGTGACTCTGACCGTCAAGTTGAAAGAACGAATACGAGTTTTTTAATTGAGCCATCAGTTGGTACGATGGTTAGTGATAAAATAGCTATTGGAATGGCTATCGGATTTTTTCAAACCAAATCAAAATCCGAACATGAAGACCCAGACGACTATCAATCACTGTCATTAATTCCCTTCGTGAGAATCCATGATAGTATAACGGATAAATTCAGGATTTACCTTGAACCTGGTTTTGGTAAGACTTTTGTACTGGGAGATGAGTCTGATAACAAACCCCAGCATTACAGGGCAAGGGTAGATTTTGGATTGTTATACTTTATTTCTCAAAATTTGAGTTTAGAAATAAACATTGCCGGTATAAATTATATTCATATGTCTGATAAAGATTATGGACTGAAAAACAATCAATTTAAAATTGATTATGACCTGGTTTATCCAAATATCGGTTTGAAATATTACTTTTAATCTAATAAATGTTATCCCATGAAAAGTGTATTTTACTTTAAAATGAAAAGCACCATAGCATTATCCATTGTCATCATTCTGGCTTTTTTTCAGTTTGCAGGGCAGAACCAACCCAGCGACAGCAAAGCCGGAGAGGAACACTTCAAGGTCTATCCCATCGGAAAGGTGGTGAAAGAAGGTGGAAAAACCACGATCGTGCTGGACAAAAAGTACGAACCGGGGCTTTTAAGATTTGAGAAATTATCCCACGTGACGGTTGTCTGGTGGTTTCATTTGAACGACAACCCAGAGGACCGATCCATTCTTCAGGTTCATCCACGGGGCAATTCCTCCAACCCGTTAACAGGAGTATTTGCGACGCATTCCCCGGTTCGTCCCAACCTGATTGCCATCACCCGGTGCAAAGTAATTTCGGTTAAGGGCAACGTGATTGAGATCGACGGCATAGATGCTTTTGATGGCACACCCGTGCTGGATCTGAAGAGCTAAAAGAGTGATGCATTATGCCCATGATGATTGATGATAAAAACTTAATCAGATTTGAAATGCTTTGAGCAATCTTGAAAATAATTAATTATAAATTTTGAGAAAACCATGGAAAACATCAGTGGTAATTCTTTTGACACGTCCCTGATGGTGGATTGGATCAAAAATATGGCAGGTTTTGGTCCACGGCGGGCGGGAAGCACTGCCGGCCATAAGAACGAAGATTTTTTGATGGAGCAATTGAAAGATTTCGGGGTTGAAAATGTCCATAAAGAACCGATTCCTATAGAATACAGGGAAACTCAGAAAGCAGTTTTCGAAGTTGATGACGGGGAAGGATTTAAACCAATAAAAGCCCAATGGATACCCTTCAGTGCATATACCCCGGAGCAGGGCATAGAAGGAAACCTTGTTTATGCTGATCCCGGAAAAATCATACAGGGTAGTCATTGGAAAGGAAAGATCGTTCTGACTGATATCTGTTTCCCTATGCTTGATGTAAAAACTATTTCAAAATTTTCACTTGGACGTTATGATCCGGAGGGTACCATGCTTGATATCAAACATCCGGCTACCTGGGTAAGAAAGAACTGGCACTTTTACAGAAAGGCAATTAAAAATGGAGCCATTGGGTTTATTGGAATTCTAAAAGATCAGCCGGGAGGATCTTATCGCATGTATGCTCCATATGGTTTTAAAGAAAAAAATATCCTGGATAAGCCGTTACCGGGTTTCTGGGTAAGCAGGGAGGATGGGCTAAGGCTCCGTGAGTTTGCAAAAAAAGGGAATACTCGGGTAAGAATGATCCATATCGGAGAACATAATTCGGAAATCACCAATAACATAGTGGGGGAAATTGCCGGACAGAACGATGAAATAGCAATTCTGCATTGTCATCATGATTCACCTTTCAAATCCCCGGTAGAAGATGCCTCCGGGTGTGCTGTAGTTTTAGCTTTGGCAAAGCATTTTGCAAAAGAGAAAGACAATAAGAGGAAAATATTGATTCTTTTCACTGCAGGTCATTTTTATGGTTCCATTGGTACCCGCACTTTCATCCGGGATCATCTGAAGGATATTGTACCAAAAGTAGCTATAGAAATTTCAATTGAACATATAGCAAAAGAAGCTATAGAAAATCCTAAAGGAGAACTTATTCCCAGTGGTCAACCTGAAGGAACAGGAATATTCGTCCCTTTTAATTCCGGGATGGTTCATGCTGTATTGGAAAGTGTGAAGCGTAATTCTGTGGATCGGGTATTCTTATTACCACCTGAGGGGCCATTAGGAGATTACCCACCTACTGATGGCGGAGATTGGTATGAAGCCGGAGTGCCCCTGGTGAATATAATCTCAAACCCAGTATACCTTCTCAATGAGGAGGATGATTTCGACTGGGTTATGGAAGATAGATTACCGAAAGTAGCAGGTGCTGTCGCAGATATAGTCCGCAAAACGGACCTTATGAACAGAGAATCCATTGGCCTGGTTGAGTTTTCAGGTTTTAAGTTAAAAATGAAAATGATTAAGAAACTGGTAAGAATGAAAACCACCAGATTTGGCACCCGCCCTGTATACTAACCCGAAATATTCAACTCTGGTTTTACAAAATCTTTCTCCGGAATAAATACGAAATGCGTATCATTAAATCCTGGAGCGATGAAGAACACTACCGCAGATATTTTATGTTGTCCAAAATGCAAAAATGATTTGTACTTTAGAGGAAACAATGCTTCCGAGGAAATTGCAAAGGGCGTATTTGAATGTAAAACCTGCCGGAGAAGCTATCCTTTAGAAGATGGCTTTATTCATTTCCTTCAGGAGGGTGAAGTCCGGCGATTCAGTAAACGTGCGGAATTTTTCCGCTCAATTTATTGTCGTTTATATACGCCTCTGACAAATTTTATGTTCCTTCCTTGTGGAGGAGTAAAAAAAGCCCGGCGGGAAGTCCTGGAAAGACTGGAAATTCCATCAAATGCAGAAATCCTTGAAACAGGAATAGGGGCATGCGATAATATTCCATTTATATCGAGAAAAAGCGGTTATGGTTACTTTTATGGTTTAGACAACCAGCAGAAAATGATCCGGAAATGCATGCGAAACCTTAAAAAATGGAATCTTCAGGCAGATCTGTTCTGGTCCAATGCCGAAGAACTGCCATTTAAAGACGATGTTTTTGATGTGGTTTTTCACCTGGGTGCCATTAATCTATTCGGCGATAAAAAGCAAGCCATTGATGAAATGATACGGGTAGCAAAACCAAAAACCAGGATTGTAGTTGCGGATGAGAACGAGAGGGCAGCCAGGCTTTTCAGTATCTTTATGGGCAAACAGGAGAAAGTCAAACCTCCTGTAGATCTCATTCCCGATAATATGCAGGACATCCATCTCCATACGATTTGGAGCGGATTGGGCTATCTGATTGAATTCCGTACTCCCTGATAAAAGCATTAGCAAATCGATCCTTAGTTTAAAAAGGCGCTAAGTGCCTTTTTAGACTGGACTTAAAATATTTTACTGATAAATAATAGTCTATAACAGCCGCTAAGCGCCTTGTATCCCAAACGGTGGCTTTTAGACCAGACTCATGTAGTGCTACCTTACAAATAGATATTAAAGTAAAATAAAACATGCTTTGAAATGAATTCAAATGTCAATTTCAATTACAAAAAAATTTTAATCTCAGGTTCTTCTGGTAGTCTTGGAGGTATAATTGCCGGACATTTCGCCAGGAACGAGATTCCGGTTGTGGGAGTGGATATCGATCATAACAATCCATTACCGGATGATGAATATTTTACCTTCTATTGTGCGAGCATTGCGGATAAAAACCGAATGAAAAAAATATTTTCCCGTGAAAAGCCAACAAATGTAATACACCTTGCCTGCTCATACAATAAGTTCCGTGATCCAAATGCGGAATACGAAAACGATGTATTGGGGACAAAGAATATTCTTAAAGTTGCAAACCTCACAAAATCCGTAGAAAAGTTCATTTTTTTCAGCTCAACTTCTATCTACGGAGCCTGGCCGGATAACTACCGCTGGATGCCCGAAAGTAAAAAGGTAAGGCCTGGAAACTATAGGTATGCATTAAATAAGAAAAAAATTGAAAATGTATTAAACAAATATAGAAAAAGCTGTAATGTAAAAATCACCATTTTACGTGTTTGTACGGTAGTTGGTCCACATTATAATAAGAATGGCAGCGCCGTATCCATCCTGATCAAATTTCCATTTATGTTGCGGATTAGCAGGTTCTGCGAAATTCAGTTGCTTCATCAGGAAGATCTGTTATCCATGATGGATTTAGTTATTGATGATCCCAATGTCCGGGGAACCTATAATATAGCTCCCAATGATTATGCGACCGTGCAAGAATTGGTTCCTGACAAACCATTTTATCCTGTGCCTTTATGGTTAATAAGATTTATCTTTGGTATCCTTTGGCGAACCCGTATGATCAATTTACCTCCTGCTTGTATAAATACTACTAAGTATGGAATTGTTGCTGATCCTTCCAAGTTTTTACAGCGATACCACTATAACATCAGATATTCTACCAAAGAGGCATTTAGTGATACAGTTATGAACAACCAGCTGGATTAACTTATCTAATAGATTTCAAATCCTGACACGATGTAAGGTTGTAAGACATTTTCATGTATTAAGTTGGTTTGAAAAGAGAATTTTTATTTGGGAATCGCTATGAATGAATTTTTGAAATATAATTAAAGCTTATGAAAAAGTTACGCATCTCAATCATCGATCTTATTTACAATGGCTACACCCATTCTATTTATAACCGGGCTATGCTGCCAAACTTCATGAGCATCATGCCCCAGGTGATTGGTGTATGGTGCATGGAGGAGGGACATGAAGTAAACTATTCGATATTTACCGGATCGCAGAAGCTGAAAAACCTTTCACCGGATGATGTGGATCTTGTTTTTATCAGCGCTTTCACTTTCACGGCCCAATTTGCCTATGCGCTTAGTAATTATTATCGTTCCAAAGGCATTGTTACGGTGCTGGGTGGTCCCCATGCAAGATGCTACCCGGAAGATGCCTGCCGTTATTTCGATTATGTGATGGGATTAACTGATAAAGCATTATTAATAGATCTGTTGAATAATTTTGAATTGAATGACTCATTTGGGACCTATCTTACAGCAACAGCCCAACCTGAAACGTTACCGGGTGTAAGGCAAAGATGGGAATTTATTGAAAAGGTTCACCAAAAAATGCCTGTTGTTAAAATCTTTCCAATGATTGGCAGCCTTGGTTGTCCTTACAACTGTGATTTTTGTATAGATTCAGAAATCCCTTATCAGGTATTGGATATGGAAGAGATCAAAGAAGATCTTGCTTTTCTCGTAAACACAAAAAAGCATCCGAGGGTAGGATGGTTTGATCCCAACTTTGGCGTTCAGTTTAAAAAGTTCATGGAGACCATTGAATCGGTTGTTCCTCCGGGTAGTGTTGAATTTATTGCCGAATGCAGTTTATCCATTTTGAATGAAACCAATGTTAAAAGACTGCGGAGAAATGGATTTGTTGTCATCATGCCGGGCATTGAATCATGGTTTGAATATGGAAAAAAATCAAAAATGGGAAGAAACATTGGAATGGAAAAGGTAAAAAAGGCTGCTGAACAGGTAAATATGATACAGAGGCATATTCCACAGGTACATGTCAATTTTATGTTCGGTTTTGACAGTGATACAGGCGAGTTGCCTTTCACACTGACCAAACGTTTCATTGATTTTGTACCCGGGGTTTATCCTTCCTATCAAATCCTATCCATATTTGGTAAGAGTACAAAAAGCAATTTAAAGTATGAAGAAGAAAACAGGATAATTCCTTTTCCTTTTCACATGATGAGGCCGGTTCACACCCTGAATACTGTACTGAAAAACTATACGTGGGAAGAATTTAACAGGCACATGATTGATCTGTTAAAATACAGTTTTTCGCTCCGTGCTAAATATCGTCGTTTTAACGCCATTCATTATAACACTTCCAGGTGGATTACCCTTTTTATGTCTTTAACTGTCGGTGGCTCCGGCAAAATACGTTTCCTGTCTCATATGCTTAAGCATTTTCGCTCGGATTCGGATTTCCAGGCTTTCCTGAATAGGGAAACCAATCAGGTGCCCCAATTTATAAGAGAAAAGGTAAAAAAGGACCTTGGCCCGCTTTGGTACTGGCTTCCTGATAAAACGCTGTCATATAATCCCAATGTGCTTTCAACAACGGGATCTAATTAGTGTTTGTCCATAAAGTCCTCCGTGTTCCTTCGTGATTTACTTTGTGTTCTCTGTGGTTAATATTAAATATTTTAACCACAGAGTTTCACAGAGAACGAATATGGAGTAACACAGAGATAATTAAGAATAACTTCAAAGAGTTTTCGACTATATGGACAGGCTCTAATTAAGATGAATACCCGATAAAAGAAATACTGATCCGTTGTTTTTTTCCTTTATATTTCAAATCTCTATAAAAAATACATGAAATAGTTTGGCCTAAGAAGATGCTCATAAGCGGTTTTTATTGGCTATAATTACAGAACATATTTTACTGATAAATAATAAGCTACAACGAACGCCTTGCACCTCAAACGGAGGCTTTTAAGACACGGACTCATTAAAATTTTAGGAATTGATGGTTATGAAAAAATTGCTGCTATTTTTATTGTTGGCCTTTTCTTCATTATCCACTTATGGTCAGGATGATTGGCTGGATGATATATCAATTAACTTCCGTAAATGGAACAGCTTATTGACGTTTAATAAGAATTTTGGTCTTAATTTCCCGGGATGGGGCCTAACCCATTATGGATACATCAACGGTGAAGAGAGCGACTGGATTGTTCCCTGGTTACTTAGCCTTGAGAATTATCAGTTGATTTCTGAATCTTCTGAAGCGTCTTACTTCAAAAAAAAGGGGGTATTTAACCTTGGAATAGGGCTTGGTGCTCTTAAGAAATTGAATGAAAAGTCATATTTGAATTTTACTTTTCTGATTCCCATTGAAGGTAGGTCGTCTCCTGAATTAGGCAGAAAAAAAGACTTTGAGGATTATCTGGTCGGGTTATACATGACCCAGGGTATATTTTTTGTCCCTGACTCTGATTTTGGAATAACATTCGGAGTAGGCATATTTGAGAGATTACTTAGATCTGATCATTACAGGAATGACGTTGGATTCAAAATTGAGATAGGAATTAAGTTTTTATAAACAGGTATAGAGTCTTCTTATTAATAATAATGTTAGCCAGATTGGTTTTATTGTCATTGAAATCCCCAAAATATTACTTCATGCTATTTAACGTAAAGATAAGTCACGCTTATCTTTTATCTTTTCACAATCTGTTAATTATTTTCACACAAGTTAATTTTTATTTAGTATATTTTTTTATTTCTTGTATGGGTAATCTTAATCAAGAGAGTGGTTTTTGAGAATGAAATATCTCAAATCATACTTATTATGGACAAAAAAAAGCTGCACCTTGGACTGGATGTCGGTTCCATTTCTGTAAATACAGTATTGGTCGACGAAAGAAGAAACATTATTGAAAACCATTATCATTATTGTCATGGCAAACCTTTCTCCGTGCTTAAGGGGGTATTGGATGAATTGCTCTCTCGCTACGGGAATGAAAGGTTTGGCCATGTAGCCATAACAGGCACCGGAGGAGAGCAGGCTGCAGAACTGATTGGCGCCCGTTTTGTAAACGAGATCATCAGCCAGTCGTATTCGGTTGCCTCATTATACCCCGGGGTTAGAACCATTGTTGAAATGGGGGGAGAAGATTCCAAACTGATCTTTATGGAAAAAAACCAGGCTTCTGGTGTTTCCCGGCTTTCCGATTTTGCGATGAACAGTCTTTGTGCCGCAGGCACAGGTTCTTTTCTTGATCAGCAGGCTAAACGCATCGGAGTTTCCATTGAAAAGGAATTCGGTGAACTGGCCCTCCGCTCGGAAAATCCTCCGCGAATGGCTGGCCGGTGCAGTGTCTTCGCCAAAAGCGACATGATCCATCTTCAGCAGATCGCTACTCCTGTTCACGATATTGTGGCCGGCCTTTGCTTTGCCATGGTCCGTAATCTAAAAAGCAACCTCGCCCGCGGCAAACAGGTGGAGATACCCGTGAGCTTTCAGGGGGGAGTAGCTGCCAACCGTGGAGTAATTCGTGCTTTTCGTGAAGTATTTGATCTCAACGATGGTGAGCTAATTATACCGGAATACCATGCTTCCATGGGTGCCATCGGTGCCATCTTTCATATACTGGATCAAGAACCGCCCAAAGAAATATTTTTTAGAGGGACCCAGCTGTTGGGTGATTATCTGAAAAGCAGACAAAAAAATACCAAACAACTGGAACCCTTAAAAGAGACAACGGCCAATTATCAAAAGGAAGTAACCCTAAAAATCGATAATGATGAAAAGCTCCCGGTTTATCTTGGGCTGGATGTGGGTTCATTAAGCACCAACCTTGTTCTTATTGACAATGATAATAATGTAGTGGCGAGAAGATACCTACCAACTGCCAGCAAACCTTTGGAGGCCATCCGTAGAGGCCTGGACGAGATATACCGGGAGGTGGGTGACATTGTGGAAGTAAAAGCAGCCGGTACAACCGGCTCGGGTCGCTATCTGACAGGCGATTTTGTCGGTGCCGATGTGATCAGGAATGAGATTACGGCCCAGGCTACTGCCGCCATAGCAATCGATCCGCAAGTGGATACCATTTTTGAGATCGGCGGCCAGGACTCCAAGTATATCAGCATACAAAACGGTATAGTTGTTGACTTTGAAATGAATAAGGTATGTGCTGCCGGTACTGGTTCATTTCTTGAGGAGCAAGCAGAGAAACTAAACATCGATATCAATGAGGATTTTGCCAATCTGGCTTTTAAAGCTCGAGGACCGGCAAATCTAGGGGATCGTTGTACTGTTTTTATTGAATCGGATCTGAATGCCCATCAGCAAAAGGGAGTAAGCAAGGAAAATCTTGTATCGGGTTTGGCTTATTCCATTGTATTCAATTATTTGCAAAAAGTGGTAGGCAACAAACGTGTGGGTGATCGAATATTTTTCCAGGGAGGCGTTACCAACAACAAGGCCGTTGTGGCAGCATTTGAAAGGGTAACCGGTAAAAAAATCATTGTGCCGCCTCATTTTGATATCACAGGAGCCATAGGGGTTGCCATGTTAGCCAGAGATGCTGTGAAGCATGGCAAAGAAACAAGATTTAAGGGTTTCGACATCAGTAAGGTGCCTTATTCTCTGGACCGGTTTACCTGTAATGGATGTTCGAATCAGTGTGAGATACGCAGGGTTAAGATCGGTAAGGAACAAAAGCCTTTATTTTATGGTGGGAGGTGTGAGAAATACGAAAAAGAAGATAGAAAGGGCAGAGGTAAAGGGATCCCCAATCTTTTTAAAGAGCGGTATGAGCTGCTTATCAATGGCTTTGAAAAGAACAGGTCCGATGGCAAACCTACAATAGGTATCCCACGGGCCTTAATGATCTTTTATCAGCAATTTCCTTTCTGGCGCACTTTCTTTGAGGAACTGGGATTCCATGTAATTCTTTCCGATCCAACCGATCAAAAGATCATCCGTGAGTCATTTGAATTGCTGGTGGCCGAGACCTGTTTCCCTGTAGAGCTGATGCACGGCCATATTCTGAATCTACTGAAAAAGGGAGTTGATCATATATTTATACCTTTCATTGTCAATGTCAAAACAGACAAGGATAACCCAACTTCTAACTGCAACTGTCCATGGATTCAGTCCTATCCATTTATGATACGCGGGGCATTGAAAGATGAAAAGGATAAAGAGAAACTTCTGATTCCTACGCTTCATTTCCGTTATTTCGGCAGGGTGCTCAACAATGAATTGTCGTCATTTTTCGGAGAAAGATTCGGCATCTCAAGGTCCAGGATAGTCAGGGCCGTTGCAGATGCCGACAAGGCCCAGGAGGATTTTGAAAGATCAGTTGAGCAGAGAGGCAGGGAAGTAATGGCCAGCCTTCCGGAAGATAAGGAGGCCGTTGTTATCCTCGGACGTCCTTATAATACCGGTGATCCGGAACTGAATCTCCATGTGGCCGATAAGCTGATCAACCAGGATGTGCTGCCTATACCACTGGACTATCTCCCGTTAAAGGAGGAGAATATATTTCACGATTACAGTATGATCTACTGGCCCAGCGGGCAAAAGATACTGGAAGGCGCCAGGATCATCAAAAGAAATGACAAGCTTCATGCCATTCACATCAGCAATTTCCGGTGCGGACCGGATTCTTTCATTACCCATTTTCTGGCAGAAGAGATGAAAGGAAAGCCCTATCTTCATCTTGAGATCGATGAGCACAGCGCGGATGCAGGAATGATCACCCGATTAGAGGCTTTTCTCGACAGCCTGCGGGGCACAAGGCAATTGGGAAAGAAAGAAGAAAAAGTTTTTCGGCCCGGGAACATGAAATCTGCGCCTCAAAATGACAGGGTACTCTACTTTCCCTATATGTGTGATGCAGGCGAAGCTGTTGCCGCTGCCTCCCGCAGCTGCGGAATAGAAGCATACGTCTTGCCTATACAGGACAGTAAAGACATTGAGCTGGGAAGAAAATATACCAATTCCAATGAATGTTTCCCCATGATTTGCACCCTGGGTAGCTTTCTGAAAAAATTAAGGGAACCCGGTGTTGATCCGGGTAAGGTAAGCTTTTTCATGCCTGATCATAATGGACCATGCCGTTTTGGTCAATATAACCGATTGCAAAGGATTGTCTTCGACAGATTGGGGTTTCAAAAGGCCCAGATCATATCACCGAGCAATGATAACGCCTATGAGGATGTGAGCGGCGGTCAGGCTCAGAAATTCCGGTTTCGGGCCTGGAAAGGTTCCCTGGCCATCGACCTGCTCAGAAAGATGAAGCAGGAACGGAAGCCATATGAATGTATACAGGGGGAAACCGAAAAAGTTTACCAGCATTGTCTGGAACGGATCGTCCGATCGATAGAGCAGGGAACCGGGGATCTTCCGGTAGTTATAAAGCAATGCGTGAATGATTTTCAAAACATCCGTCTGTTCAATGTAAAAAGAAAGCCCGTCATAGCCATTGTCGGAGAAATTTTCATGCGTGATAACGCTTTTTGCAACGGATTTGTTATCGACAAACTTGAAGCCCTTGGGGCGGAAACATTAGTGGCACCGTTTACGGAGTGGCTGATATATTCTACATACCGGTATACCCGCGACAGCAAATGGAAAGGCGACATCAAAGGACTGCTTAAATCAAAAATACAGGCATATACGCAAAACCTTTCCGCACGCAGACTGATAGATGCTGCAGGAGATGCCATAGAACACGAAAGAGACATTCCTCTGCAGGAAATGCTCGAGAAATGCCTTCCCTATGTGCATAAGGATTATGACGGAGATCCTGCCCTGGCTTTGGGATCAGCAGCAGGATTGTATGATACCGGTATATCAGGTGTGGTCAACCTTTTGCCTTTCACTTGTATGCCGGGGACGCTTATATGTTCAGTGTCTCATGTATTCAGAAAAGACCATGACAATCTTCCCTGGGAGAATATAGCCTATGACGGGCAGGATGACTCTGTAATGGAAACAAGGCTACAAGCTTTTATGCACCAGGCTGAAGAATTTTCGCGGAGCAAAAATCTGGATCAGCCCAGAAAGTGGAAAGGACAAGTAATAAATCAATATTCTCAGTATGAAGAATAAAAATGCGAAAACTATAAATTTCTAGCATTATATTTTTTTTATATATTTAAGTATTCCTGTTGATATTTAACTGTATAATGTATTCAAAAAGAGTAAACGTATGAAAAAAGCATCCACAAAAACAATGAGCCTTTTGGTAACAATTGGCTGCATCATTCTTTCAAGTGTCTTTTCTGCGAACGCACAATCCTTTATTCAAACTATAGAAGAAACAGGCGTTACCATAAGCGAGGAGGGCGATGTGAAAATCTGGGAGGGACCTTACACGGGTAAGATGAAACCAGAGGGTCCCCTTTCCGGGAAAACGATAGGTGTGCTTGTTGCCAGTGAGTTCAGTGATTTCCAGGCGCAGTACATCTATTCCTATGCCAGTGAATTTGGTGGCAAAGTTGAGTTTCTCAAGGTTGGTTGGGTCAAATGGAAATTCACCAGGCCCAATGTCAAAAACAAGGGAGTTCATGGTATGTGGGGGACAGATCTTTCTGAAAAAGACGCCCGTTATACCTCTAAATCGATAAAAGAGGCAAATCCTGGTGATTACGATGCCCTGGTTGTACTCGGTGGTCATTCAGCTGATATTATGACCTCCGAGCAGGAAGTCATTGACTTCATTAAAGAAGGCCATACCAATGGTGCCTTTATAGGAGCCATTGGCGGCGGTTCGCTTCCCCTGATCAGGGCTGGAATCATGAATGGAAAGAACGTTACCGGAAACCGGGTAGTTTCTTTCATGCTTAAAAAAATAGCCAGATTTGAAAATACCCCGGTAGCAAGGGACGGACGGCTTATTACCGCCCGTAACACGGTGAATACACCTGCATTCCTCCGTGAGCTATGCAAGGCTTTTGACCCGGATTTTAAGCCGGAACGAAAAGACATCCTTGATGGTAAGAAGATCCTGGTTATTGCTGGCGAAGATTTCGAGGACATTGAGCTTGCTGTTCCTGTCATGGAATATCTGTACCGTGGAGCGAAGGTTACCCTCGCCACTTTTCCTGCTCCCATGCGTTCCAGACCTCCCATGGTAGGCGTAGACGTGGTACAGGGCAATTACGGAATGTCCGTTCCCCTTCAGGAAATACCAAAGGATCATTATCACATCATGAAACTTTCTAAAGTAAGAATGGATGATTTTGATCTGGTACAGATTCCCGGTGCATTTTGTCCCTGGAATATGGTCACGGCAGGCGACCCGGTTGACTTTCTTAAAGAAGCCCATGATGCTGGGAAAATCATTGCAGCCATATGTCATGGTCCCATAGCCGTATCGGCGGCTGACCTGGTAGAAGGGAAAAAGCTTGCCGGTGTGAATGCCTGCAAAGATCCGGTAGAGATCATGGGTGGTACTCATAGCGGGGATTGGTCGGCTGTGATAGACGGAAGAATTGTATCCGGTAGGGTTCCGCCTGATATACCGGAGTTTTTAGATGCCATCACCCAGGCTTTGTTAAACAATTAGAAAAGTTGAACTTGGTTTTAAAAGTCACCTTTTGAGCTACAAGGCGCTCTAGCGGCTTTTAATGCTTATTATTTGCTAAACAAATATTTTTTATGCTTATAGCTAATAAAGCTGCCAGGAGCACCTTCTTAGCCTTGACTTAAAAGTTGATTTAGCCCGAATTATACCCAACTGATTCTCTCCCCGAAGAAATTTATAAAAACAGATAAAACAACCTAACTAACGGAGGGCAATAATAATGAATTCTTATTACAAGTTTTTCACAGTTTTCGCGGCTATTGGCTTGTTTTTTTTATTTTCTTTAAATGCTTTCTCTCAAGACTGGAATTCATTCAGTCTGGGCAATGGACGTTCCGGAAGATTGGCACTGGACACAGACAGCATGATTCATATGTGCTATATCATTCGTGAATACTGGGAAGAAGGAGGTGGTGAGCTGGTTTACGTAACCAACCAATCTGAATGTTGGAAAACAGACACTATCTCCACAAACGGCAATGTTGTTTTCGCTGATCTTTCAGTTGATACAACTAATACGGTACACCTGTGTTACGCAGAATGCGGTTCCGGTGGTTTTCCTTACTACATTCGATATAGAACCCAAACGAATGGTAGCTGGAGTCAGACAGAAACCCTGGAAGAAAATGACAATGGGGTTTGGGGGTTAACTATCAGGACGGATCCGGATAACAATGTTCATATAAGTTATATGGAAAAATATGGTATAGCTTTTTCAGCACCTGTAAGATATGTAACCAATAAATCAGGTGACTGGGAAAGCGAAACCTTAATGTTCCAGGGATATGACCATTGTTCTATGGCAGTGGATGAAAACGGCTATGTTCATTTCGCCATGTATGTTATGGGACAAAGCATGGGTGGACCTGTTTATATAACAAATGCGCCAAATGGCAACTGGCAAAATCCGGAAGCAATAGAAAGCGACTGGATAGGGGGACAAATGGAAGGAATGTTCATTGACATTGAATTGGACACAGCTCAAAACCCACATATATTTTACGTTGGTGCTGCTTCGGAAGAAAAAAGGCAGGACCATAAACATGCTGTCAGAAAAGGTAATTCATGGAACATTGACGTGGTAGAGTTGGGAGACTTTGTAAGCGCAGGCAATTCAATATTCATTGACAAGTATAATACAGTGCACCTGGCCTATTACAAATATGATGACGGTGAGCTGCATTATGCAAATAATTCGTCAGGATCCTGGGTTTTTCAAACAGTAGATGATGGTGGTGCTTATTGGGCATGGATGTGTGATATAGTTAGAGACTCTGAAAACAATCTGCATCTTATTTATGACAGTGAAAATGGAAAAATAAGATACAACTCCACCCAAAATTTCCCTTCTATAACCGTCTCTCCTGATTTTTTGGATTTTGGCATTGTTAATTTAGACAGAAGTAAGACCAAATCAATTGTTTTATCCAATACAGGTGAAGGTGAATTGCACATTTGTAACGCAAGTATTCAAGGCAAGAACAGCGAATGTTTTTCTGTTTCCTCGGAGTGCGATGTGATTCCTTCCGGGGATTCATGCGTCATGAACATAACTTTTGAACCGAAAAGTATGACAGAAAAAGAAGCTACGCTTTTAATCTGGAACAGCGACAAGGTCAATCCAAGCATATCCATACAACTCCGTGGAAAATGTATTCCTTTCAGAGATTGGGCCTACTCGTATGGTGGTGGAAAAAGCGATAAATTCCACAAAGTAAGGCCCACTTCTGATGGTGGATACGTGGCGTGTGGTGAAACAAACTCTTTTGGACTGGATACAACTGGTTTATGGGTTGTAAAACTCGATCTGGACGGACAGATTATTTGGCAAAACATTTTCCACACCCCGAACGCAGATCCTCTGCATAAAGAATCCGCACTTGATATTCAGCAAACCACGGATGGGGGATATGTTGTAGTGGGTTACAGAAATAACAGAACGCTCAGCGGGGGCCGGGATGGATATGTATTAAAACTGAATGCAACAGGGGATATCGAATGGCAAAAATATTATACCTGGGAACTTGAACATGTTGAAGGGGCAGATTTGTTCAATTCGGTAATACAAACTCAGGATAAAGGTTATGCCCTTACCGGCGCATATCATGCTCGGACGGGTTCTGGTGGAGTTCATGTAGATACAGATTTCTGGACACTGAAAACGGACAGTCTTGGAAACATCGAATGGCAAAAAAGACATGGATTGCATGCAGTTCAATATCAAAACCAATATTATGATAATTGGGAAAGACCGCATTCTGTTATTCCCTCTTTTGACGGAGGATATTTAGTGGCTGGGGTAACATCCTATGGGGAATTTAATATGGACAAAAGTTATATCCATCCAACCCATGATGGCAATTACATTTTAGCCAGCACGACCAATAACGCGCTGTTGCTTAAATTCTCTTCAGATGGAAGTTTTGAATGGGATTATGAGTATGAAGCAGACCAATCTGAAACGAATGATATCTGGATATTAAAGCTGAATCCGCAGGGAGATGTCCTTTGGCAAAATACATATGGCAACTGGGGTTATGAAACGGCAACTGCTATTGAACAAACTGAAGATGGGGGATTTATTATCGCTGCTAAAACTGATTCTTTTGACGTATTTAAGCGAAATAAAGGGGATGCCTGGGTTTTCAAACTTGATAAAAATGGGAATATCGAATGGGAATATACATATGGAGGAGCATATAATGATGTAATTACGCATATTCAACAAACAGCAGACATGGGTTACATCGCCTCCGGTTATACCAACAGCTTTGGAACAGATAATCCCGGAACAGTAAGTTATGAAGCATGGTTGTTAAAACTTGATTCTTTGGGAAATATGTCAGGCTGCCCGGGAGAATTCATACAAAGTTCCAACGAGTATCTCTCAGAAACCAATATT
>Ga0207797_1001309_pt1 | contig 18097 bp, 19 predicted proteins | sample PRCRCaboRojoPR_6_FD_187275 | JGI IMG/M metagenome (GOLD analysis project Ga0207797, IMG submission 187275) | Marine sediment microbial community from Cabo Rojo, Puerto Rico - PR CR 10% Liquid 1 (SPAdes) | ecosystem: Environmental > Aquatic > Marine > Coastal > Sediment | place: Cabo Rojo, Puerto...
TGGTTCTTGTAGAGATACCTGGTTGCTTCTCCTCTGTCCCTTACGGCCTTCCGCAACTCCCGGATCCAGTTCTCCGGGTCCTTTCCCTTCATGAACGGTTCCGGCAGAAATTTGTAGTCCGGTACGGCTTCGAATAGTTCTCCAATCAGATCCTCCGGAAAAGATCTTCTGTCCGCGGAAGAGGGGGTCAAAAAACCGGGAACGACGAAGCCGTTGACCTCTTCCGGGGGATAAGTTACAGGTACGGAAAGAAGACCGACCTTCCCCCCTTCCCGGCTTAGCTGGTTCCAGATAGTTCTCGTTTTTATCGTGTTTCTGTTTATAACCGTTCCCCTGTAGGATTTTGTCAGGTCAAGCCACGTGTAAATTCCGTGCTTGCCGGGATTTACGCCGGTGTGAAATGATGACCAGGCCGGCCCCGTTAGCGGTGGAAAAGTGCTCTCCAGTTTACCCGATAAGCCCTGGTCTCTTATTTTACGTAAATTTTCCAGGTGTCCTTCATCTATCCACTTGTCGATTAAGTTCGGGCTGGCTCCGTCTAAAGCTATTAGAAACGTGCTCATTATTCCTCCTGATCAAAGTTCTTTATTATGTGAGCCTTTTCAGTTCATGGATTGAGTTCATTTATCTTTAATAGTCCTTAAGCGTGATTTTTCATTATTTTACCTTTCAAATTCGAATCCTGGCGGCAGTTCCCGTAGTCCCCGCTTAGAGGTAACCAAGGTTCTCCAGCTTCTTCCTGGAATCTTCCGGAACTTCCCTGATTTCTCTGCTCCTGTAAAAGTCTTCCGGTCTACTGTACCGGGGTTCGCTGGAAGATATGGCCCGGATTACTTCCCCGTCCATCTGTTCCGGAATCGGGAACGAGAATAGATTTAGCAGGGTCGGGGCGATGTCCATTATCTCCGCGTTCACGTTTCCGGAGCCAACCCCGGAACCTGTGGCCATCAGGACCCCATTCCTCCGGTGGTTACCGGGCTTAAACGGAGTGTTGAATAGCTCGTCCGAGAGAAACATCGCGGCGCCAAAACCAAGCGTATTTTGTTTTAACGAGTTAAACATAATATCTGGTGCGTCCTTCAGGTACGGGCCGCAGTATAATTCCTCTTTCGTCTTTACCCATTCCGCCAGCTTTTGATCAGTGTCGGCTATTCGGACCTCTTTGAGCTTTTCCTTTATCTCCCCTGTCAGACGATTAACGTCCGCACCTTCGAGCTCTCCCTGGCTTTCCCTCCCGGCGATGTTCAACCTGACGTGACCGATATCGGATTTTGAGTAAGCGGCAGTTGCCGACCAATCTATGTCCCTGTCGGAAAGGAAAAACGCTTTTAACGCCGGATGGGAGGAAGCATTTATTATGCTGCCGCTGACAAGCCCCAGGTTCTTGACGATCGGGTAGATCTTTTCCCCAAGGGGCTTGAGCCTGTGCTGGTTCAGACCCAGCCGGGACAGCGTCTGTTTCATTAAAGTTTTTGCGCTTTTTTCAAGTGTTAAATAACCTTCTTTCCTTAACCAGTTATTGACGTTGAATATCCTGTCTATCGGTCCGAACCCGTGATCGGAGACTATTAAGAAGACGGAGTTGTCGGGAGCTATCTCCATCGTATTTCCTATCTCCTCGTCCACCTGCTTGAATACGTCAAGCCGGGGATCCCAGTCTTCCGTGACCTCGTCCCAGAGAAAGTGCTGAACCAGGTCGGTTGCGAAATAGTGCGCCATAAACAGATTATTGTCGCTTTCCGATCCGGAAGAAAAGAGATGTCTTTTTACCAGATACCGACTCGCCTTCCCCCTGGATGCGGCGGCCCGTTTCAGGTATCCCACCCATTCTTTCTTTGAACCGCCCATGTACTCCCTGACGTAATGATCGAATTCGGGGAAAGAGTCCTCCAGTTCCCTCATCAGGTCTTTTGGATGGGATCTCTGGGAAGCGTTCTCGGGCGTGAGAAAGCCGGGGACGATAAAACCGTTGACTTTTTCCGGCGGATAGGTCACCGGAAGTGATAACAGCCCGACCCTTCCGCCGTAGGTGCTGATCAGGCTCCATACCGTTTTTGTCCTAATAGAGTTGCTGTTGATTACCTTTCCTTCGTAGGAACTCGAAGTATCTAACCAGTTATAAACACCGTGCTTGCCGGGATTTACGCCGGTTTGAAAGGAGGACCAGGCGGGACCGGTCAGGGGTGGAAACGTGCTTTTCAGTTTGCCAGATATCCCGGAACGGCTTATTTTTTCCAGATTTGGTAGGTGGCCCTGGCCTATCCACCTGTTGACGAGATCCGGGCTTGCCCCGTCGATCCCGAAGACAAAAATATTCATCTTATATCGTCGAAATCACGCGCTTTGTCCGGCCTTCGCAACCAGACTACGTTAAAATAATTTATTGCATGATGGATAAAGAACCTGAATCCCCAATCGTCCAGGCGCCGAGCCGAAGTCTCCACCTTCATGTCCCCATTGTAGAGTATTTTTCCGTGGTTGGTTAATCTTTGAGACAGGTCCACGTCCGGGGCGGACTTCATTTCCAGGTTGAAGCCTCCGACTTTTTCAAAACCTTCCTTCGAAACGGCCATGTTGAAGCCGTCGAAGTGGGGTTTGCCCAGCAGATCGTTGATTTTCAAAAAAGCCGTGAAGCCGTATTTGGCGAGCCAATTGTAGTAACCGTCGTTATCGTGGAAAGTTACCGGCCCGTAAGTCCCGATGACCTCGGGGTCTGAAAAAGCCTTTTTAATTTCACTTAACCAGTTCGGCGGCACTTTCGTGTCGGCATCCGTGACGGCTATAATCGGGAAGTTAGCTTCGTCGAAGCCTGTCTGGCAGGCTCTCGTATATCCCTTCTGCGGTTCCTCCACCACCCTTACGTCGAATTCCTTCGCCACTCTGGCCGTATCATCGGTGCTGGCGTTGTTTACTACTATAATTTCGTACTCGCCGTCGAAGTTCTGTTTTTTCAAACTTTTTAAGGGTAGTTCGATCCAGTCTTCTTCGTTGTAGGCTGGTATAACTACCGAGATCTTGTTGGTTGTTTTCATCGTCCATCCATTATAGTAGACGGCTTGGTCCTCCGAAAGGGGAATCGACCCGGGGCTATGCCTTCAGGCATGAGCTTTTTCTGATTCGTCAGAGATATTTAGAGCCCCGCCGACGAGGAGCAGGAGACTGCCCCCGAAAAGCAGCACCGTAAAAACGCCGAAGTGGTCAGCCAGGAGGCCGAAGACAGGGGCGATAACTATCCCGAAAACGGATCGTAGTTGCGAGTGCACGGAGAGAATAGTCGCGCGCTCTTTGCTCTGAATTCTGGTTCCGAGAAACCCGACTACCATGGGCTTCCTCAGGTTGTAGAGGGTATAGAAGAACAGAAAAGCGACTGCCGGCACGATCAGGGAATCAAGAAGTACGCCGACTCCCGCTATAAAAAACAGGGCGACGTCCAGCCAGAGAAGCCAGTTGAGCGAACGGGCGAGACTGCCGACTCTTTCCATCAACTGAGAAGATTGGCGGGACGAAATAAAGCTGTTGATGTAGATGAAGAAGTAAATTATCCCGATTAGAATGGAAGTTCTGCTCTGACCGTCCTCCAGCGAAAGCAATACCGGGACGGCAAGAGCATGAGTTTTGATTATCGGCTGCAGGTAATCCTTGCCTATCTTGAATAAGGAGTCGAAAATTGACGCGTTGACCAGAACTCGGGCCATCTGTTCCTGGGAAAATATCGAACTGAAACTCGATTTAAACTGGTCGTACATCCGACTTATGGAGAGATCGGGGTTCGATAAGTCGCCGTCCAGTTCCGGAGGATAGGTCAGCATCAATATCAGATCCAGGCTGTAAGGTAATAAGGTGGCCAGGAAGACCACGTTGTAATTTCCCCTGAAGAAGACTATCAGGGCCGCGAGCAGGGCGGAAAGCGCAGAACCCAGCCTCGAGGCCGACCGTGTCTTGCCATAGTAACTTACCTGTTCTTCGCCCCTATCGTGGATGTCCAGGTATTCCATGATCATTGACTTGTGCGTGCCGGAGCGGAAAGCCTCCCCGCTGGCGAAAAGTATCATGGCCGGGATAAATAGGTAGAAGTCCGAGAAAAAATAAAAGACGAGAAAAGACAGGATGTAGGAGCTAAAAGAAAATACCATCGCCCGCCTTCTACCGGATAGATCGGCAACCGCTCCGGTCGGTATCTCAAATAGATTTACGAAGATTTCTCTAATACTGATTAGAATACCGATTTGAAAGTAGGACAGCCCGTTCTCCAGGAAAAACAGGTAGAGAAAAGGCTCGAAGAAACGCAAGTTTTTCAGGAAACCGTAAGCGGAAAATTTTAGTAACATTATCAAGTTCTCCGTTTCCGGGATTATATATCTCGCTTAATATACCGGGCTCGCCCGGAGGTCTCAACAATAATTGCTGGTGGAGGGGCGCCGTCCTCTTGCGGCAGGGTTCTCGACTCCGTTTCCTGGGCCAGGGTAACTGACTGAAATCCAGAGATAAAGCCCAGAACAACATCACCGATTGCGTGTCGATCCATCCTGATGAATCTTAAAGAAGGATAGTGGCTTTGCCAAAAGGAGTTTATTTAGCTACTTGCGTGATTTTTGATAATAAAACAAATACAATTTAAAATAAATAGAGGATTGATTTAGAACGATTTATCGTTCAATCCGCAGAAAAGTAAGTATTCTAAATACGGGATAGCTCCCGAGAAGTACTTTGCTGGCTTTCAGGCGAGAGGTGGGAGGAATAGGGGGGAATTTTACAAAATCGATCTATAGTGTTAGTATGGTACATGGAAGGCAAATAAATTAAGAAAGAAAGGGAGGTAAAAATGAATCAAGGTCGTAGCAAAACAGGATGGTCTGGTGCGATATTTACTCTTTTTCTGGTAACACTTCTGAGTGTAACCGTTGTTGTCGAGGCTAACGGTGTGGAATATACAATTACTCAGGGTACATTCTCCCAAACGATAACTCCCCTGGAAAAGGCAGAAAGCGTCGAAGACTTCTATGACTACTGGGATTATGAAGCCCATACGGACCCGGACATAGAACTACGCAATCAAAGTTTACTTTTTCTTTACAAAAACACGAACACAGGTGAAGTTAGTCTTGTTATCATTCATGACGATGGAGAGGGGACCGCGGGTGACGGGGGAGTGGTGGAGTTCACTTTTTCCGGATTGCCCGCTTCGACAGATGTCTCTGTAGAAGACGACCCTGAAGACGATGATTACGCGTTAAATACTACGATTAATTGGGACTGGCCGGATTATCGGACTGATGGAGGAGCTTTTTCCAATATCGGAAACCAATTTACTATCTCCATAGATCCCAATTTCATCCAGGGAATGACTGATTGGAAAGTAGCTACCGGAAATATAAACGACCCCACGTACGTATCAATTCCTGATATGGAAGCGCCAATCGAGATTACTACTGGAGCCACGGTTCCGGACGCGCCGGGAGGACTTTCCGGTACAGCACTTTCTACCAGCGAGATCCGGCTCAACTGGTCCGATAACTCGGATAACGAAGACGGATTTAGGATCTATCGGGGCGGCACGCTGGTTTCCACGGTAGGGGCGAGCGTTACCCAGTACACCGATACAGGACTCGCGTCCGATACTACCTATACTTACGAGGTCACCGCTTACAACGCTAACGGAGAATCCGGTCCTTCTAATTCAATCAACGTTAAGACCGATGCAGATGAGCAGCCGGACTCCGTGTTCTCCGTCGACACAGACACCTGGAACCTCCTGTCTATTCCATTAACTCCCGACCCGAACGACTGTCCCAGCGTGATTGGAGATGACCTGCCGGCTGGAAGTACCTGTGCCGATATCACCTGGGGTTCCTGGAACGGTTCCGACTTCAGAGAATTGACGAGCATGAGTCCTTTTGAAGCTTACTGGCTCTGGGCTCCGGAGGCGATAGAGCTTGGAGTTTCCGGTACCGAACCTTCCAGCAAGGAGGTTACTCTGGAAGATAGAACGGGCTGGATTATGTTCGGTACCCCCGTAGCAGTCAACTGGGGGGACGTGCAGATCAAGGAAAGCGGTGGATCTTACCAGAGTATCAAGAGCGTGGACTTCACCGCGGCCGATTCGCCAGTCCATTATGCACTGTTTGAATACTCCCCAGGGGCCGAAGATTTCCTTGTATACCAGCAGCCCGGCTGGGATAGTTACACGCTGGATCCCTGGAAGGGTTATTATATCTACGTCTACGGCAACGCAAATACGCCCATCTCGCTAAAATTCGAGGAATCAGGTGGGCCGCCGACCCCTCCGACACCGCCGACTTCGGCAACGCAAGGGGCTCTGTTGAGCGAACTGGAAGGGTCGAATGTCCCGGCACCTCCGCCTCCTCCGAAGCGGGAAGCGACACTGGACTTCTTTGACGTCACGGCTACAACTAGCTCCACCGGAGATGGCTCTCGGATAACCTTCTCGGTCGCTGGAAAATGGGCCTCCTCCGCGGAGGGCTTACGGGTTAAGGTAAAGGACTTCAGCGGCAATACGTTGTTTAGCTCGGAAACTACCGGGGATTCGCTTACATGGACCGCTGAAGGTGTACCAAACGGGACTTACCTGTACGTTGCGTCGGTAAAACACAACGGAGTTTTTGGAGAAGTTGATATCGGAAAGGTGCTGATTCTGGAATAAAGACAAAAAAATTACGTGACCGGTTAACCGGCGCGTATTGGATTTATATCTGGATTAGTAGTAATTCTATTTCAGCCCTCCGGAGACTTTCCGGAGGGCTGTTTTTATTGCTATACCTGATCTGGTAAAGGTTGAATTCGGACCTTCTGGTTCCTGGGGGAGGAAATCTACCTGAGTAAGTCAGAAGATAATCCGGTCTCCTTTGAAACCGGGCAAGAAATCTCTAAAATATACTAATTGTTAGCACGTTTACAATTACTGCTTGAATAAGAGTTACGAATCCAGTAATAGTAATATAACCTGAAGGTGGGAGTGGTAAAAGTGAGTAGCTCGAATCCTGTTCCTAAGATGAAAAAAAAGATGGAAAATGCCGTTGACTCCCTGCAGGAGGAACTGAACAGAGTACACGTAGGACAGGCGAATCCGGCGATGATTGAGGATCTGAAGGTCGAATACTACGGGACTGATACTCCTCTGAACCAGATTTCCAATATATCGGCTCCGGAGAGCGGGCTCCTGGTTATTCAGCCTTACGACAGCAGCCAGATCGAGGCAATCGAGAAGGCTATTCTGGAGTCGGATCTCGGGTTAAACCCGAACAACGACGGCGAAATAGTCAGGGTACCGATACCAAAGCTCTCCGGTGAGCGGAGGGAAGAGCTTGTCAACGTAATAGAAGAGAAAGGTGAAGAGGCAAAGGTTTCTCTGAGGAACATCAGGCGGGACACCAATAAGAAGATAGACGAACTCGAGGACGAGGGAGAAATTACGGAAGACGATAAGTACATGCTTGAGGACGAAGTGGACGAGATTACTTCCGACCTGACGGACAGGATAGACGAACTGGTGGAGAACAAAACGGACAAAGTCCGTGCCGTCTAACCCGTCCGATATATCTCGCCGGAGTAATTATTAGCCAGTTACAATCCTGGCTAATTCACGAGGGAGTCCACGGAATCATAAGACCGTTCCGGGAGTTAGCTCTATCACTTTTTCCGAGCTTTATCCGATTAAGTTAATCGGACTTTCTGGATTGGTACTGGGAGAGATTCTGTTTTTTACTCTCGGTAACGATTTTGCTTTTGGTCTCTGGTACGGGGTCATAATAGCGCTGGGGATGAACTATCTGCTGGTTACGAGGACGAGGGAAATACTTGATGATCGCGCCGAAGACGATAAAATTAGCTGGCGTGTCTCTTTTTTTGCACTTGCCAGGATCATTATCTATGGACTGGCCCTGGCGGTCGCCACTCTAACCAATTGGTTAAATTTTTTTGCAGCGGCCGGTGGGCTTATCTTACCCCTGGTTGCCTTGAGGTTCGTAATGGCGTTTAAGAACGTTCGGTCCGGAGGTGGATGATGCTCGAACATTTAGGAGAGAAGCTTGTATTGCAGCTGGGCGATTCCAACATTATGGCGCTTGATATAAAGGCCCTGATCATGTCCTGGATAGTCATGGCGATAATTATTGCCTTTGCCTGGTGGTTGAGGCAGGGCTTAAAACAGGACGTAGAGGAAAAACCCTCCGATAGACTGGTAATACTGGAGTCGCTGATGAATTTACTGGACGAGCAGTTTGCCGATGCCTTCGAATCCGAGCAGCTCAAGCTACAGCTGTTCTCGTTTATCTCTACATTGTTTTTGTTTATTACTATTTCCAACTGGGTTTCGATCGTGCCCGGACTATCATCACCGACCCAGGATTTCAACATTCCTTTGAGTTTTGCCCTGCTCGTCTTTCTCGTTTCCCACTACTACGGAATGAAGATTCAGGGTACCGGGCGTTACCTGAAGGGATTTGCCCAGCCTTACGCTTTCATGTTACCGATGAATTTGATCTCGGAAGTGGCAAAGCCGCTGTCCCATTCCTTCAGGCTTTACGGGAACGTTTTCGGTGGAGCCGTGCTAATTTCAGTTTTAACCGCAAAACTTCTTCCCGTAGTTCTACCGGCGATATTCCAGATGTTTTATGGATTGTTTATCGGGGCCATTCAGGCCTTTGTCTTTGCGTTACTGGCAGTTTCGTATATCAATGTAGCAGTTGCAGAATAATCAATATTCTCCATAGGAGGTATATTCGATGGAACTTTCCGCAAGTATAGTTACGGCAGCGAAATACCTGGCAGCAGGATTTGTCATGGGAATTGGATCAATCGCGGCGGCTTACGGTGAAGGACAGGTAGCTTCGCACGCGATCGACGGAATGGCACGACAGCCCGAAATGGAAGACAGTCTCCTGCGAACGATGGTTATCGGTCAGGCAATAACGGAATCTACGGGTATTTATTCGCTGATCGTCGCGATAATGTTATTAATGGTAGTTTAATTTAGGGGTGTGCTATGGGACTAGAATGGCAAAAAATCATCCAGAGTCTTAACTTAACGATTATAGCCAACTGGATCAATTTCGCTATTCTTGTGGCCGTTCTGTCCTGGCTCCTTTTTCGACCTGCTAAAGAGTTCCTGCAAGAGAAAAAGGAAAGAATAAAGTCCCGGATAGATAATGCTCAGGAAAGAGAGGAAACAGCTGAAGAGCTGAAAGAGCGCAGGAAAAAAGAACTGGAAGAGGCGAAAGAGAGACGCAGGGAAATAGTTCAGCAAGCTGAGCGTAGAGCCGACGAAATAGTTGAAGATGCCCGGGAGGAAGCCGAGAAGGAGGCATCGAGGATAGTCGAGGAAGCAAAGAAGGAAGCGGAACAGGAAAGACAGGATGTCCTCGAGGAACTGGAAGAACAGTACGTTGATGTCGCCCTGGTGGGAGCGGAAAGAGTCCTGCAGCGGGAGATAGATAGAAAGGATCACGAGGAGTTCATCAACTCTTTCTTCGAAGAACTTCAGGGTAAAGAGCTGGACGTAAAATGAAATCGATAGAAGTAGCCGATAGGTACAGCGAGGCACTATACGAACTGGGAAAAGAAGAAGGAATACTGGACGGAATTCAGACCGATCTGGGCGAAGTTGATCGGGTACTGGAAGAGAACGACGTTTTCTTCACCTTTCTGACTCACCCGCTGGTACCGAACGAGGACAAAAAAGGTATTCTGGATGACGTATTTGGCGAATCCCTGCTTCAGGAGACCCGCAATTTCCTCAAACTCGTAGTCGAAAAGGACAGGGAAGACTATCTGCCGTTAATTTACGACAGGTTGAGGAAAATTCGCCGGGACGAGGAAGAGATCGTCGAGGTCGAAGTCACCCTTCCCCCCGATTTTAGCGGCGAAGATATCGTAGAGGAAATAGAAAGGCGATTAACGGATATAGTCGATAAGCCCGTCCAGATAACGGATGTAAGCCAGGACAAAGAACTCATCGGTGGCATTAGACTAAAAGTCGGCGAGCAGGTAATAGATGGCTCCGTAAGGGCCAGGCTTGAAGGCTTGAGGGATTATGTAATAGAAGGAGGAAGCGATGGTAGAAATTAAGAGCGACGAGATAACTGGTTTAATCAAGGAACAGATAAAATCCTACGACTATTCCCTGTCGATGGAAGAGGAGGGGGTAGTAGTCGAAGCCGGGGACGGAATAGCCAGGGTATTTGGCCTGGAAAATGCCATGTCCATGGAAATCCTGGAGTTTCCCGGCGGAATAAACGGGCTGGCAATGAACCTGGAAGAGGATAATATCGGTGCGATTCTTTTCGGAGACGTCGAGGAAGTTGAGGAAGGGGATAAGGTAAAGCGTACCGGTAGAATTCTGGAAACCAAGGTCGGTCCGGAACTGCACGGAAGAGTAGTTAGCCCTCTTGGCGAGCCCAGAGACGGGAAAGGTGAGATTCGGACCGATAAAACGAGGGATATCGAAATCAAGGCTCCGGGTGTAGTTAAAAGGAAGCCGGTAGAAGTGCCGCTCCAGACGGGTTACAAATCGATCGACGCCCTGACCCCGATCGGCAGGGGCCAGAGGGAGTTAATAATCGGCGACCGTCGCACCGGTAAATCGGCAATCGCCGTGGATACCATATTGAACCAGAAAGACACTGACGTCCATTGTTTCTACGTGGCGATCGGTCAGAAGACTTCAACGATTGCCAAGACGGTGGACACCCTCAGGAAGAACGGGGCGATGGAGTATACCACCGTGGTTACTGCCAACGCGGAGGACCCGACTCCGATGCAGTACATTGCTCCCTATGCCGGGACGGCGATGGCGGAATACTACACCTATCAGGGTCAGGACGCATTCATAGTTTACGACGATCTGTCGAAACACGCCGTTGCTTACAGGGAAATATCGTTGCTTCTCCGTCGGCCGCCGGGGAGAGAGGCTTATCCTGGAGATATTTTTTACACCCATTCCCGGCTACTGGAACGAGCGGCCAAACTAAACGATGAAATGGGCGGCGGCTCGCTTACAGCATTTCCGATCGTGGAAACCAAAGCCGGTGATATTTCCGCGTATATTCCGACCAACGTGATTTCGATTACTGACGGGCAGATATATCTCGAGTCGGACCTCTTTAACCAGGGGTTCCGGCCGGCCATCAACGTCGGTGACTCCGTCTCACGTGTCGGTGGCGCGGCCCAGAACGATGCCATGCAGGAAATTGCCGGAGAACTGAGACTGGAGATGGCCCAGTACCGGGATCTTGAAGCCTTTGCCGAGTTTGCCTCGGAGCTGGATGAGGAATCTCAGGCCCAGCTCGCCCGGGGTGAGCGGGTAATGGAAATGTTGAAACAGGATCAGTACCAGCCGATGCCCGTGGAAAGGCAGGCCGTCTCGCTTTACGCGGCCGTAAACGGTTACCTTGACGACCTGGAAGTGGAAGAGGTAAAGGAATACGAGAAGGAGATGCACGACCACCTGGAGACCTATCACGAAGACGTCCTGAAAGACCTTAAGGAAACGGCAGAATTGTCGGAAGAAATAGAGGAAGAACTGAAGATGGCGCTGTCCGAATTCGACAAGTCCTTTAAGGGGGAAGGAGATGCCTCAGGCGCGGGAGATTAAGAGCCGGATAGCAAACATAAAGGACATCAAACAAATTACGAAGGCAATGAACGCCATCGCCATGGCCAAGGTGACGCGGTTGAAGAACAAGATAGAAAAGGCCAGACCCTACCAGGAGACGATTAACTCGAAGCTCCGGTTGTTGCTGGAAAACGAACTCCGGGGAGAGAGTGACGAAGAAGAAACGATCAGTCCTTTGCTTGAAGAAGGAAACGGCGATAAGACCGGGCTCGTCCTTTTTAATTCCGACCGGGGACTGTCGGGAAACTACACGATAGATTTGAATAGATCCGCCCGGGATTTCATTAATTCCCGGGAGGACGATGTCAAGCTCTTTGCCGGTGGCGAAAAGGCTTATACTTTTTTCCGCAGGTGGGATCAGCTGGCGGGGAGCTGGGTTGATTTCTATCAGGAACCGGACTTCAGCAAGGCTGAAGCCATGGGGAAGGAGCTGCTGGACGAGTTTCTCGAGGGGGAAATTCGGGAACTCTGGGTAATTTACATGCAGTTTTACTCCGACCTGAGACAGGAGCTGAAGGTGGAAAAGCTTTTGCCTCTCAGCCCTTCGGAAACGGATGAAGCCGATCGAGAAGAGTCGGAAGAGACACCGCAACCGGGCTCCAACACGGAAGAATATATCTTCGAACCGGAAAAGGAAGACATACTGGCCAATTTCCTCAGGGAATGGTTTATGGAAAAAGTATTCTGGGTCGTAATTAATACCAAGGCGAGCGAGCACGCGATTCGGAGGAAGGCGATGCGGGACGCGACGGATAACGCAAATGAGCTGATCGACGATCTCACTTTGACCTACAACAAGGCAAGACAGCAACAAATAACGAGAGAGATAGCTGACATAATCGGCGGGGCCGAAGCCCTCCGGGAAGAGGCTTAGTGCTAATGAGGTGAAACATGGTAGAAGAAGTAGAGAGTGAAGGTAAGATAACGGAAATTAAGAGCGCGGTAGTGGATGCAAGGTTCAGCTCCGAGGAAGGGGTACCTCCCGTCAACAACGCTCTTGTCGTCGAACGAGAAGAGGAGGACCTCGTCCTGGAAGTGGCCAAGCACCTGGGGGACGAGGAAGTGCGGGCCATCGCCATGGATTCGACTGACGGTCTGAGACGGGGACAGCCGATATACGATACGGGTGGTCCGATCGAGGTACCGGTGGGAGAAAAGACGCTGGGCAGGATGTTTGACCTGACCGGTCGGCCGATAGACGAGATGGATCCACCTGACGTGGAGCAAAGGTTTTCGATTCATCGACCGGCGCCCGACCTCCCCGAGCAGTCGACAAAGGACGAAGTGTTTGAAACGGGTATCAAGGTTATCGATCTCCTTGCCCCATTTCCGCGGGGAGGAAAGGTCGGTCTATTCGGCGGTGCAGGTGTCGGTAAGACAGTATTGATCATGGAACTGATACGTTCTATCGGTTACGAGCACGAGGGTTATTCCGTCTTTTCCGGCGTCGGGGAAAGAACCAGAGAGGGAAACGACCTCTGGCTGGAGATGAAGGAGGCCGGGGTGCTTGAAAATACCGCCCTGGTGTACGGCCAGATGAACGAACCGCCGGGAGCGCGATTTCGCGTCGGCCTATCCGGTGTTACCCTGGCCGAGTACTTCCGTGACGAAGAGGCACGGGACGTACTTCTGTTTATCGATAATATCTTCCGGTTTGCCCAGGCGGGTTCCGAGGTGTCGGCCCTGCTTGGACGGATGCCCTCTGAAGTAGGTTACCAGCCGACTCTATCGACGGAGATGAGCGAGCTTCAGGAACGGATAACCTCGACTCAGAGTGGTTCGATTACTTCGGTTCAGGCTGTCTACGTGCCGGCGGACGATTTGACCGACCCGGCACCGGCAACGGTCTTTTCTCACCTGGACGCTACTATTACGCTGGCCCGGTCGATTGCCGAGAAAGGGCTCTACCCGGCCGTCGATCCGCTGGACTCGGATTCGTCGATGCTCGACCCGCACGTAATCCCACAGAAACACTACGACGTGGCCCAGAGAGTGCTGCAGACCCTGCAGAGGTTCGAGGACCTCCAGGACATCATCGCTATTATGGGAATGGACGAACTTTCGGAAGAAGATCAGGTTACCGTCGAGCGGGCGCGGAAGATTCAGCGGTTCCTCAGCCAGCCCTTCTCTGTTGCAGAACAATTTACCGGCAGAGAAGGAAAATACGTCGAACTGGACGACACGATAGAAGGTTTCGAGGCGATCGTGGACGGCGAACTGGACCATGTTCCCGAACAGGCCTTCTACATGATGGGAACTATCGAAGAGGTAATAGAGAACTACGAGAGCTAAAATACCTTAAATCTTGATAAAGCACGATTTGAGTTAGATCAATTAAGTCAAGAACCCCGCCTTCTGGGCGGGGTTCATCACGTTATAAATAGGTTCAACTCGATGGTACCGGGCTTATCTACTGATGGATTAAGTACCTGTAAGCTCCCAGGGCTGCTTTTGCTCCCTCGCCCGCCGCGATAATTATCTGCTTTTCCGGAACGCTCGAGACGTCTCCCGCCGCGAATAAGCCGTCTACACTTGTCTCGCTGTCGCAATCGACGACGATTTCACCTGCGTCGTTGGTTTCGACTAAATCCTCGACTATGCCCGAATTGGGAATGAGGCCGATTTCCACGAATATACCTTCGACTTCTACTTCCTTTTCTTCTCCCGTATCTTTGTCCTTTAGTCGCATGCCGGTTACCATGTCATCTCCAACAATCTCCAGGATTTCGTGGCCGTAGTACTCCTCGAACGCAACCTCTTCCATGTGTTCCGATTGCTGTACGTGCTTTTGCAGGACCGGGTCCGCTATTGGCTCCGGCGCGATATCGACATTGACAATTCTGTTTGCGATTGGTAGCAGGTCGATTATCCCCTCGAAGGCGGAATTGCCGCCACCGATGACTGCGACGTCGGCGTCCGCGTAGAGCGGTCCGTCACAGGTGGTACAGTAACTGATTCCTTTTCCGGTGAATTCTTCCTCTCCCGGTACTTTTAGCTTCCTCCACTTTGCCCCGGTTGCGACGATCAGTGTTCTCGTCCTGAGCGTACCACCTTTATCGAGTTCAAGGTGGAACTCGTCGGCTTCCTTCTCTACGTCAAGTACTTCGTCTTCCAGCTTCTCCGGTTCGTATTTTTCCACGTGGTTCCGGAATTTTTTTACCAGGGCAAAGGCCTCTACGTCGGGAACTCCGAGATAGTTATCTATTTCACTGGAGTAGAGAAGCTGCCCTCCCTCTTCCCTTGCGATCATCGCGGTTTTTAGTTCTTTCCTGCGCGAGTAGAGCGCCGCGGAATGGGCGGCTGGCCCTCCTCCGATTATTGCTACGTCGTAGAGTTCAGTTGTCATGATTTAATCCCCTTTTGAAGTTTGGTCAAATATATGAGAAAGTGGTACTGTATGATTATAATAATATAGAACCTTCTGTCCTTCAATAGATAAATAGTTATTTAAGTTATACCGATTTTCTGGAGGTGAAGTTTATTGGGTCTATCCGTATCGGATTTATCAAAGGGGCTGACCGTCGAGTATCAGGGTGAATTGTATAGAATAACGGAATACGAACATTCCAAAAGGGGTCGAGGGGACGCTTTTGCCCGGGTAAAGATGAAGTCGTTCGACACGGGAAAAGTTTTGTCCAAGACTTTCAAGGGAAAAGAAGAAATCGAGAAGGCCTATCTTGATAAACGGCCTTTGCGGTTTATGTATAGCTCGGGCGAAAGCTATCATTTCATGGACGAGACCGATTATAACCAGTTTGAAATTCTTGAAGAAAAGTTAGGAGATAAAGTAAAATACTTGAAAGATAATATGGAGGTAGAGGGGCTTTTTCACGACCAGAGATTGATTTCAGTTGAACTGCCTACCTTTGTTGAACTGGAAGTTACTGATACAAAGCCAGGCGTAAAAGGGGACACGGCGTCCGGTGGAGAAAAGCCTGCAACACTGGAAACCGGACTGGAAATCAAGGTACCGCTTTTCCTGAAAGAGGGAGCCACAGTAAAAGTAGATACAAGAGAAGGTAAATACGTCGAAAGGGTTTAGCTAGTCAACCTTAGTCGGACCGACCGGGGGCAAATTCGCCGCAAGGAGGGTAACTTATGGAGGAAGAATACAGATCATCAATGGGACTTGGCGAAATTGAGATATCGAAAGACGTCATCACGACGATTGCAGCAGTGGCAGCTCTGGAGGTCGAAGGTCTGGTAGAGCAGAGCAGTAAATCGGGAATATCTTCGGTCTTCAAGAGAAGCAGCAGTAAGACGGTCGAAACGGAACTGGAAGACGGCCACGTGAAAATCAACGTCAATATCGCCGTGAAGTACGGTTACCCCGTGCACGAAACGGCGGAAGAAGTCCAGGATAGGGTTCAGGAGGAGGTCGAAGAAATGACCGGCCTGAGCGTAAGTGAAGTAAACGTGGACGTTGCCGCCCTGGCTTTCGAGGGCGAGGAGGGAGAGCTGGAACACTTAGAGGAGTAAAACCGTGAATAATATAAAAGACCGTTTTTTACAGTTATCCTATGTTCTGCTTGGCCTGATCTGGCTTGCAATTGCGGCGGGTTTTATTGGCTACGCGTTCGGCTTTTTCTCGGATTTTGGCCTGAAGAACTTTCTGGATAGCCGGGCTGGGGTTTTACTGCTATACGGAATAGGCGCGCTATCGGCCCTGGTCGGACTGTATTTTCTGCGAAAGTTTATCGCTTCCTACCGGATGTTACTATCTTTCGTTCAGGAAAGTGATTTTGGCAATATTCATATTTCGCACTACGCGGTTAAGGAATTGACCAGCGAAATTCTCAAAAGAAAGTTGGATCTTTCGTCGTTTAGGACGACTTTGTCTCAGGCCTCGGACGGGGTTCAAATAGAGGTTTACGCAAAGATCCATTCGAAAGCGGATATCGGGGAGCTGGGGGAAAGGGTTCAGGAGGTTCTACGGCGTGAGATTCCGGATAAGACAGGTCTTACGGTGGGGAGAGTTGACTTTTATACTCAGGGCGTCGAAGAGGAAAAAGAAGATAGGTCCACTTCCGAACCGGAGGAGCCGGAAGTTGAAGATATCACATTAAAAGGGGATAAAGATGAGAATTAACGCGAGAATTATCGGATCTCTGGTCGGTTTTATAGTTGCTCTCTTCTTTGTTTTCTTTAACTGGAAAGTCGTCCTGCTCGTGCTGGGGTTGAGCCTACTCGGTTACCTCTTTGGATTATACGTTGACGCGGGTGAGCAGGTAAAGAGAAAATTACGGGAACTGTTCTCGTTGTTCTTTAGCTAACGGGTAAAATGCAGAGACGAGAGGCAAGAGCGGAAATTTTAAAGGCACTTTACGGTTACGAGTTCGACGATGGCCGAAGGGGGGCAATCGAAGACCGCCTGGTGGAATGTGATCCCGGAGAACAGGCGGATTTCATAAGGGAAATGTACACGGGAACCCTTGACAGGAAGGAAGAGATAGACCGGATGATATCGAAGTTCGCCGTCGGCTGGAAGGTCGATAGGCTGGCTTTTCTGGATCGCAATATCCTCAGGATGGCTCTATACGAGCTGCTATATTATAAAAAGACGCCGGCGGAGGTAGTTATCAACGAGGCAATAGAGCTGGCAAAAAAATACGGTACGGACAACGCCCCCAAGTTTATCAACGGGATACTCGATAGAATCTGGAAGGAAGAGAGCGGGAGAGAGGACGAACTGAGGGCATAACCCCCTCCGGTACTGCCCGTAGAGGTTTGATAATTGGGGTCGAACTATTATAATTTGAGGCGCTATCCGGAGAGTGGCGCAGCTTGGCTAGCGCGCAGCGTTCGGGACGCTGAGGTCGCCGGTTCAAATCCGGCCTCTCCGACCAGATGGCTTACAGGAAGGATGGAAGAACAAGCGGGAGTAGCTCAACGGTAGAGCACTGGCCTTCCAAGCCAGGGGCTGCGGGTTCGATTCCCGTCTTCCGCTCCAGTTCTAGTTTACGGCAGGGAGCCGGGAGAGATTTCCTAATCACCTGCCGGAGGCAAGTCAAGAACGCGCGCGCCTGTAGCTCAGCTGGACAGAGCAGCGGCCTTCTAAGCCGCAAGTCGGGGGTTCGAATCCTCCCGGGCGCACTCGCTTGAGGAGCGTAGCTCAAAGGTAGAGCACTGGGTTGTGGTCCCAGTTGTTGCGGGTTCGATTCCCGTCGCTCCTCCCACCAAAATGGCTACCCTTGCTTCAGTAATTTTAAAGCATTCACTTTGCAAGTTTATATGCGCCCGTAGCTCAACCTGGACAGAGCACCGGACTTCGGATCCGGGTGTTGGGGGTTCGAATCCTCCCGGGCGTATTAGATAAAACTCGGAGAATCAACTCCAGGTTTATTATTTCTTTTAAAATTCCCAGGATCCCACGACTCCTCATAACCGCATCAAATCCACTAAAAATAGATTTCCTTTTCCGTCTTTTCGGATGAGAAGTTTGGTTTTGGTCGGAGAAGTTAGATTAAT
>Ga0207797_1001310_pt1 | contig 18087 bp, 17 predicted proteins | sample PRCRCaboRojoPR_6_FD_187275 | JGI IMG/M metagenome (GOLD analysis project Ga0207797, IMG submission 187275) | Marine sediment microbial community from Cabo Rojo, Puerto Rico - PR CR 10% Liquid 1 (SPAdes) | ecosystem: Environmental > Aquatic > Marine > Coastal > Sediment | place: Cabo Rojo, Puerto...
AAATTTATAAACCACGAAGAATAAATAAAGGATTGCTATTAGAACACTAAGGACTTTTTGGACAGCCTCATTTTTATATCTAAAGAATTCTTAATCACTGCTTATTTGTTCTTTTCTGTAAATGACCTTCCTGCTTCCAGTGCACGAAGGTTTTTCTCCACGACTTCCTCTCCTTTTCTTCCAAAGATTTTATGAATTCCATTTTGAAATCCTTCGAAAGGCAGATGAAAAAACGGAGCGGCTGCACCAAGCATAACCATATTTGAAGACCTCCGCGAACCCAGGTCAGATGCGATTTTATCGGCATCCAGTGCAATATGATGGGGTATTTTGTCAATTGCTTCAAGCAGTTCCTGTTCATCGGGATAACCGGTAATATTCCTGTAGGCCCTTGTATTGGAAACCAGCCAGCCATTCTCACGGAGATAAGGCAGATATCTCAGTGATTCCATGGGTTCTACCGAAAGAATAATATCGGCTTCTCCTTTTGGTATCAAATCAGAATATATCTCCCGGTCGGAAATTCGGAGATGGGATTGTACTGCTCCTCCTCTTTGGCTCATGCCGTGAACTTCGGCTTGCTTTAAATACAAATTGCTGTTTATAGCAGCCATTCCGATGGTAGCAGCAATGGTTAAAATACCCTGGCCGCCCACACCGGCCAGTATGATATCGGTTTTCATAATATCCTGATTATATTGGTTAACTACAATTGCTTTGGGTTCATCATTTCAGTCCAAGTTCCTTGAGGCGTGCATTCAGGATTTTATTCCTGGCAGTCTGGACACACTGTCTTCTTGGAATAATCACCGAAACTCCCTCATAGGCAATCTCTTCTTTCATGATTTGAACCATCTCATCCAGGTTTTTACGTGTAGGCCTGAACACACGGATGTGTTCCTTTTCCACCCCAATGCCTTCACAAATTTTCTCCAGTCTCCCAAGGGCATGAGAATCCTGGCCCCCGGTCATTGCGGTAGTGAAATTATCTGATATGATCACTGTAACCGGGCTTTTTTCAATCACACAATCGAGCAACCCGGTGATTCCTGAATGGGTGAAAGTAGAGTCCCCGATAACCGCAACGGCTGGTACCAGTCCGGCATCGGTGGCTCCCTTGGCCATGGTTATAGAAGCGCCCATATCCACGCACGAATTGATTGTCTCAAAAGGCGGCAGGGCACCAAGGGTATAGCATCCTATATCGGAGAACACCCTCCCTTCGGTGTAATCCTGCAAGGCTTCATTAAGCGCTTTGTAGGATTCGATGTGTCCACAGCCTTCGCACATAGCGGGCGGCCTGTTTTTAACCACCTCCGGGATGGAGGCACCTTCTTTTACCTGTAATCCCAGGGCAGCAGCCACATGGTCGGGATTCAGCTCGCCGGTCCTGGGAAGCGAGCTGTCGAGTTTTCCCCTGATGGGCGTTCCCTTTTCCTGAAAGCCTTTTAGCTTGTTCTCGATAAAGGGATACCCTTCCTCAATGACCAGGACTTCTTCGCAGGAATCAAGCATTTTGTTCAGCAATTCCTTCGGTAGCGGGTACTGGCTTAACTTAAGCAGCGGGTAATCCAGGTTCTGCTTGCTAAAGTTTTCCATCACATAATTATAGGCAATACCGCTGGCAACAATTCCCAGGCTTTTGTTGCGACCATCAAAATACTTGTTGTACTTTGAATGCTCTGCTACTTCCACCATTCCTGCCTGCTTTGAGAGCAGACCCTCGTAATTTTTTCTTGCAAAGACAGGAAGCAATACAAACTGCCTTAAATTTTGCGGGACAGAACCTTCATTCTCGGATTTTTGATCCAGGCGCTTCACAGATGAACGGGAATGCGCCAGGCGGGTTGAGATTCTCAGTAGAACAGGCAATTTGATCTGCTCCGACAGGTCAAAGCCATAATAAGCCATTTCATAGGCCTCCTGCTGGTTTGATGGCTCAAATACAGGAATCATGGCAAAATCACCATAAAATCGTGAGTCTTGTTCATTCTGCGAAGAATGCATGGAAGGATCATCGGCCACTACAACAACCAGGCCTCCATTGACTCCGGTAATGGAAGAATTCATAAATGGATCGGCAGCCACATTTAAACCCACATGCTTCATGCAAACCATGGCCCTTTTCCCGGCATATGACATGCCAAGGGCAGCCTCCATGGCCGTTTTTTCATTGGCCGACCATTCACGGTGGATGCCCTTTTCTTCAGCATATTGTGAATCGCGCACGTATTCGGTTATTTCAGTGGAAGGGGTACCCGGGTAAGCATAGATGCCTGACAAGCCCCCATCGAGGGCTCCCTGGGCAATCGCCTCATCTCCTAATAACAGTAAATGATTCATGGTATTTTGGGATTTATCTACAAATGTATCATAAATTTCAAATCAAAAGGCAAGAAAAAACACTGTCATACAACATGTAAGGCAAAATCAAGTGTAAACGGTCAGCACCAGCCTTCTCCTGTGTTTTCGGTTCCTGAATTCGCACAGGTAGATGCCTTGCCAGGTGCCGATATTCAAATGACCTTCTGATATGGGAATTGTGAGTGACTGCCCGAACAATGACGATTTAATATGGGCAGGCATGTCATCGGATCCTTCCATTGTATGGGTATAATGGGAAGTATTCTCGGTCACTATCTCGCGCATGGCCGTATCAAGATCATGCCGCACCGATGGGTCGGCATTTTCATTTAATGTCAGGGCTGCCGACGTGTGTTTAATAAAGATATTTAGCAGTCCTTTTTCCGGGATTTCCGGCATATTTTCCCGGATTATGGATGTAATTATATGGAACCCCCTACCAAAGGAAGGAAGGGTTATCTCTTTTTGATATATCATAATTCATCAGGTTTTGGGATGGGTATTCCTGCAAAATTAGTAAAAAGTTCTTACTTCTTGCTTAAGATAATCCAGTGCCATCTTGGTGGCGGATCGATCCTGTTCCATGACTCTTTCAAGCAAGGAACGGCTCAGTTTTATAGCCGGTTCATCGGGCTTGAATCTCTGGGCTGTTGTATTGATCAGTTTAACAATGTTCTCCCTGGCACTTTTTACCACCTCCCATGCCTGCGGAGAAACATAGATCTGCTGCGACATGTTGTGATCAAACTCAGCCCTGATGGTTTGAAGCATCTGGTTCTGAAGCTGCTTAACGGTCAGGTTATCCTTACTGATTCTCAGCACAAGATTATCAGGAGAAATTCTTTCCAGGAAAAGGGTTAGTCGTTCATAAGCCTGCAGACGAACCGGGGTAACGATCTGTTTGTTTTTCATGACGATCTCCTGGTCCCTTTTCCGCTGATCGTTCTTTATCAACAATCGTATAGAAAAATAAGCCGTGAAAAATACGATGAGCGCCGGTAAAATATACTTCAAGATCTCAAATATAACCGCCATATCCAATTCAGATTTTTATGTAAAAATAATTGAAACCATCACAAAATTGCAATTTTATGCTGGATAATTCAACGATGCTTAATTTAAACCATCGATGAATCTGGTCTAAAAAGCCATCGTTTGAGGTGCAAGGCGCTTAGCGGCTGTTGTTGCTTGTTGTTTATCAGTAAAATATATCATGCCTTTAGCTAATAAAGCCGCTTAGCGCCTTCTTAGACCTGTCTCATCGATGGGTTAGAACAATATTGTTTCCATTCGAATTAGTAAATAAATTGTTCTATTTTTGACCAAATTTAATGGTATCATATTTAATAAATTCAGGCAGAATGAGCAGTATTTCAAAAAGAATCCAGTCACTTTCTGAATCCCAGACCATAGCTATGTCACAAAGGAGCAGGGAATTGAAGTCACAGGGAAAGGACATCATTAACCTGAGTGTTGGCCAACCCGATTTCCATACGCCGGATCATATAAAAGAAGCTGCTATTCAGGCCATACATGATAACTATACCTCTTATCCGCCTGTTCCGGGTTACCAGGATCTGAGGGAAGCCGTGGCCGAAAAACTAAAAAAAGAAAATCACCTGGATTATTCATGGCAGCAGATTGTCATCTCGGCCGGTGCCAAACATTCCCTTGCCAATGCCATATTGTCGACGGTTGACAAAGATGATGAAGTGATCGTACCTGCCCCCTACTGGGTTAGTTATGTAGAACAGGTGAAACTGGCTGAAGCAAAAAGCACAGTGATTCAAACCAGTATCGAAAACAAGTTCAAAATCACCCCCGATCAGTTAAGAAATGCCATAACGAGCAAAACAAAGGCACTCATTCTCTGTTCTCCCTCCAATCCTACAGGTACCATTTATACAAAAGAAGAGCTTGCAGAAATTGCTTCTGTCATTAAGGAAAGCAACCAGAAAATTTTCATCATCTCAGACGAAATATATGAATACATCAATTTCCTGGGAGAACATCAGAGCATTGCCCAGTTCGAAGAAATCAAAGACCAGGTAATTATCGTAAACGGGGTTTCCAAGGGATATGCCATGACAGGATGGCGAATCGGATATATTGCAGCACCTTTGGAAGTTACAAAGGCGGTTGCCAAACTTCAGGGCCAGGTAACATCGGGCGCTGCATCCATTTCGCAAAGGGCCGCATTAAAGGCCATTACATCCGGTAAAGAATTTACAGAAGAAATGGTAAAAGCATTTATAAGAAGAAGGGACCTGGTTATAGACAGGCTGGATCAGATTAATGGTATAAAGAAATACACTCCAAACGGGGCTTTTTATCTTTTCCCCGATGTTTCCTACTACTTTGGAAAATCATCAGGTCAGAGACAAATCAATAACGACAGTGATCTTTGCTTTTACCTGCTGGAAGAAGCCAATGTAGCCCTGGTACCCGGTAGTGCATTCGGATCCCCTGACAATATTCGCATATCTTATGCGGCATCAGATGAAGAACTAAATGAAGCCCTTGGCAGAATGAAGCATTACCTTGATAAACTGGATTAACTGGCAGGCCATGGTATCTCATCCGAGATGTTTTTGAATGATGCTGATTACTTTCTGGAGGTCCAAAGGTTTTGTTATATAATCTTTTGCTCCCAAATCGACTGCCTTTTTCTGACTTTCTCCGTCATCCCTGGCAGTAACCATGACTACCGGAATATCAGCCAGTTTACCATTGTCAGAAAGTTGCTCCATGAATTCAAACCCATCAAGCCCGGGCATCATGATATCGAGAAGAATGAGGCTGACATCCGAGTTTTTACTCACATAATTCAGTCCCTCTTTGGAGTCTTCAGTGATGACCACAGAATATCCCTCATCTTCCAGCAGCCGTTGGAGCAAAAACAGATTCGTGCCTGAATCGTCTACAATCAATATATTCCCTGGTTTTGACATAAAAATTTATTCAGTACGTTGTAATATAATTTCACTAAATTAACCAATTTTCGTAAATCAAGCAAAAAGATGCGCAATTAAACCCATATTCTCCCACTTTTTTCAGGGAGATTGTTTAAATCTGAAAAGAACAATTAATTTTGCCAGCCTGAAGAATCGTTTGAATATGTCAAGAAGAAGGAAAAAGTTTTTACAAAAGCGCTACATAGCAGGACTCGGATTTATCATTCTCATCGTAGGAATTGTGATTTCATACAACATATATGATAAAATATACGGCTCCAATATAGAACTGAAAGACAAAGAGTACGACTACCTTTACATTCCCACAGGTGCGACGAAAGAAGATGTTCTGCGTATCATTGAGGCCGGTGACAGGATTCAAAACATGGATGATTTCAAATGGCTGGCTGAAAAAAAGAATTATTACAGCCACATCAATCCCGGTAGGTACCAGATAAAAGAGGGTATGAGCAACAATGCCCTGATCAACAAACTAAGGGCAGGCCGGCAGGATCCCGTTGATGTGATATTTAACAACATACGGTTAAAACCTGAACTGGCCGGAGTCGTTTCTAAACAAATTGAAGCCGATTCGGTTGATATCCTGCAGTTAATTAATGACAGGGATTTCCTTCAGCAATATGATTTTACGCCTCAAACGGTTCCTGCCATGTTCATTCCCAATACCTATGAATTTTATTGGAACACTTCCGCGAGGAAATTCATAGAAAGGATGCACAGGGAATTTCAGCGATTCTGGGATGGGGAAAGAAAAAACCAAGCCGAAAAAATCGGGCTTACCCCGGTTGAAGTGTCCACCCTGGCATCCATTGTAAAGGAAGAAACCCCAAAGCAGGAAGAAATGCCGAAGATTGCAGGGGTATATATGAACAGGCTGGAAATAGGCATGCGTTTGCAGGCTGATCCAACCATCAAATTTGCCATCGGGGATTTTACTGTGAACAGAATTCTTGACAAATACCTGGAAATCGATTCGCCTTACAATACTTACATGAATGCAGGACTCCCCCCGGGACCCATTTCTTTTCCCCCAATTGCTGCCATTGAAGCGGTTCTTAATTACGAAAATCACGATTATCTTTATTTTGCTGCCAAACCTGATTTTTCGGGATATCACAATTTTTCCAGAACCCACCGGCAGCATATCATCAATGCAAGGAAATATCAAAAAGCATTGAACGAGAGAAAAATTATGGAGTAATTCAGCAGGGATTCAGGGCTTCTTATTGCCCCTGGTCAACTTTAAACTTAACCTTATCCAGCATCAGGTTAACTTCCAGAGGTTCAATACCACGCTCTTCAAGGTATTTGCGATCTTCCAGGTAAGCTTCAGCAAAGGTGCTGAAACTGCTTTCCTCATGTATGGCGGCATTTTTATAAGATTCCTGGGCTTTTTTAAGATCTCCCATCACCCAGTAGACATGCCCCAGTGTTATATAATCAAAATAGTTGCTCTCCTGTTCCAGCAGTTTATGCAAATAGTTTTCAGCGGTTTCATTTTTGCCAAGAACAAATGAGCACCATGCGATGGGCCTTCGTATTTTGGCGTTCTCCGGTGCCAGGTATTCCACTTTAAAGTAATATTTTAAAGCTTCTTCATATCTTTTAAGCTGGAAAAGGCTATGTCCGATGAAAGCCTGTATATAAAGATTTTCAGGCTCATAGTTTTCCGCTTCTCTGTAATATTCCAGCGCCTTCTCAGGTTCATCAAGGTATCGGTAGCACAATGCAATCTTTTTGGTCACCCAGGCTTTATTGGTGTCATATAATTCGGCTTTAAGATAGTAATTAAGGGCCTGGCGATAATCTCCCATCCGTTGGTAACTATAGGCTATTTTCTCAATTACCTCGGCTTCAGTTTGCTCATCCTCTTCGAGATTTTTAAACACTTCCACCGCCTGATCATACTGTTCCCTTTCAAAGTAGAACTCTGCAATGTTTCTTCGTATCTCCTTGTTTTCAACAATTTGATTGTAAAAACGGGTATTGTAAACATCCATTTTATATTCGAAAATATCTTCTATTTCTTTCTTCAGTGGATGCAACTTGAAAAACCTGTAAACATCCTGTAAATATTGTGTATAAATGCTTTTGGTACGTGCAAAATCATTCAGCAGTTCCTCATCCTGGCCAATTTCATCCATCTGCTTCATCTCCTCGTTAAAAAGCTGCATCATGGTATTTTTTTGTTCCTGAGGGATGTACTGGAGATTCAGGCAAAATGAGTATTTATCAGAATTACACATAAAATGAGAAGATTCCAGCTTCTCAACAAGCGGGAACATATCCTGGCTCTCTCCTTCTGAAACAGTCGACTGAATATCCGGGTTTTCCTTATAGAAAGGCATAAACCAGTTGCTTATGCGCTTAAAAAATGAAAAATGTTTCAACCGGCCAAAAGCGCTCATAAAAACATCTGAACCTTCCATTTGCATCTTGGAAAATTCCTGTATCTTATCCAAAAGATCCGGTGAATCCTCAAAAAATTTCTCCCAGTTTGGATTTTTATCCTGGAAAAACTTTTCCGATACAATGTTTTCCAAATCCAGCTTTTTCTCAATCTTAGGCCGCATCTTTAAAATCTCCGGCAGGATCTCCTGCTCCCATTTTCTCGTAATCTCTTCTGTTTCCTTTGATTTAAGAATCTGGATAATGATGGCTTCAATATTTCTCTCCAGCTCTTCATTGCCCTTATATTCATCCATCTTATTCATCAGTTCGGGATAAAGATCAATGCGCTTATCATACTTGTAAAAAGCAAAAACCAGTCCTACCAGCGCACGGTGCCATACCTGCTCCTCTCCTTTTTCGTAGAACCTGAATAACAACTCAAACTTACTGCTGTCAAAACAACGCAAAACGCTCAATGTTAAAGCGCTTACAAATAATGATTTCTCATACCAGGGCAATTTGTCAGAATTGTTAATGGCCTCCAGGAGACTGGATTCCTTTTCTCCATATTTATCAATCAACCATATAATCCTGAACAATTTGCTATAAAGCTCGCTTCGGTCATCCTCGGCTGTCTGCTGATCTTCCTGCTGAATGTCAGTATCTTTTAGCAGGTCATCCAGCTCCTGGTCAACAGTAAGCTGCCCAAGCAGGTCCTGATAATCGATATTTTCAGAAGCAATTTCCTCTTCCAGTTTTCTTTTTGTTTTATAAACAGAAGAACCTCCCGAGCGGACCAATAAATGCTCCCTGAGCTGATCACCCAGCTCAAGTAAAGATTTCAGGAGATGTTGGTAAATTTCTTCTCTTTTAGGATCATCCACATCATTAAATGCATGGTTCAGTATATTGGTATAAGTTTCCTTATGCTTATCCAACTGAATATTGAAATAATCCGTGTCGGCTTCTCCGGCCATATTGTAGAAAGTATCAAGTGCAAACCCAACCTTCCTGTTTGCAATAAAGCGAATGGCCTTTTTATGATTGTCTATGGTTTCTTTGAAGGTCATAATTGATGATGACACTATTTAATTTCTTTCCCGATGAATTTGACAAAAAACATACCATGGGTGTATCTCTATAAAAATGGTGAAAAAAATGATGTCAGATCAGCAGGAAAAAACACCCTGTATAATTGAAAATGCCCAACTAAAAGGTACTGGCATTAAATCCCCACATATGGGGCTGTATATTGAAAAAATTAACAAATATGCGGTCAGGGGAAATTTGCAGGTTATTCTTCACAAAATTGCTCAGGCTTTTCGATAATTCTCCGGTTTTATCCTCAGGTAAACGAATACTTCGCAATTCAATGAAAACCAACAGATCATCGTTGGCTGCAAAAATCATATCCTTATTGTCCTCACAATCAACCATAATATATTTCTCCGGTTTATTGAGGTCTTTTGACAGCAAGGCTGTCATGTCCCGGAGGAGTTGCTGTTTCTTGTCTTTGCTTAACTGCTTGTTTGTGGATAACTTAAGAAATGGCATAACACTTATTTTTTAAGTTAATAATTCTGGCAATTTAAATGAAATCAACGAAAATTCAAACCAGCTTGATTTTTCATTGCCCTATATCATTTTGACAGCTAATAAAAAACCATAATTTTGTAGGTATGATTGTTCCTTTTCGTAACATATTGAACCAATGAATGAGGACAAAAAATTTCAGGCCAGGAACATACTGGAACAATTAAAAAGCAGGCTGATTAACATTTTGTGGAATGACAGCCAGTTCAGTTATAACAATGATCATATCATAATCCCGTGGTTGCAGGAAGAGGCGGAATATGCCATACAATCACTGAAGCTGCCTGAAGATGAAGAGAAATATTATCTTCTTAAAGTGGAACAAATCATTGGTGAATACATGGAAGAATAAGGAATGTCATTTTGACATAAAACGGAAAACCACATCCTGGTCCTTCATTTTCGCTTTGATTAAACAGCTATTACAAAACAAAAAACCCGGAATAATGGAAATCAGAACCAGGATCAGAACGTTTCTTCTCCGGGGAAAAAAGATTTATGGAAGTTTACAAGGTACAACTTTTCCGTAGCCCTTGTAAAGGCCGTATAAAGCCACCGGTAAAACTCCTTATTGATCATCTCGTCGGTTATATAACCATGATCCACGAAAACGGCTTTCCACTGGCCACCCTGGGCTTTATGACAAGTTACCGCGTAGGCAAATTTCACCTGCAAAGCATTGAAAAAAGGATTTTCCCGGACCTTCCTATACCTTGCCTTTTTGGTTTTCACATCCTCGTAATCTTCCAGCACATTGTTAAAGAGGTTTCTGTTTTCTTCCCTTGAAAGCGAGGCCTGGTTGGTATAGAGGGTGTCGAGCAGCACCTTGGCATCAATTTCAAGGTCTTCATAATCCACAAAACGAAGCGTCAAATCGGCAAAACGATAGCCATACAATTCCTGGTGGCCTTTAATATCCACCACTTCAACAATATCCCCGTTGGCAATGAAATCCAGCTTTTCCTCTTCGTCAATCCAGAAATAATTGTTTTTGACAACCATTAAAAAATCACCCACGGTAAGCTCCTCCTCTCTCCACAATATTTGGTTTCTGATTCCCTGGTTAAAGTTATTCGCCCTTTTGTTGGAGCGGGTAACAATTACTGTCTCTTCAATCCCGTATTGATCATATGAATCTGAGATCAACTCAACCATTTCGGAACCTACCGTTCTTTCAATATCAGGAAACTCCTCAACCCTTAATTCAGGAAAATCAGAGACATCCTCTTCAATCAACTTTCTTATGATCGTTGCATTGTATAATATACCGGATTCCCTGCTTTGTCTTAATATATCGGATAAAAAGGCCCGTTTTATATCCATACCGTATCCTTCAAGCTGTTTGGGATCAAGGGCAGGGCTCAGATCCATCTTTACCGGGGGAAGCTGAGCTGTATCTCCAATAAGTATCAATTTACACCCTTTTCCCTGGTAAACATATTCTATCAAATCATCCAACAGTCTTCCGCTTCCAAACACCGATAGATCAAATGACTGGTTGGAGATCATGGAAGCCTCATCGACAATAAAATAGGTATTCTTATGAAGGTTCCTGTCAAGGGCAAAATCCCCGAATGCATCCTTTGCGGATTTCTGACGGTAAATCTTTTTGTGTATGGTATAGGCCGGTTTATGGGTATAGGAATTAAGCACTTTTGCAGCTCTTCCTGTTGGAGCCATCAACATGCTATTTATCTTGAATGAATATAAGGTATTCACCAGTGTTTTAAGCGTTGTGGTCTTCCCGGTGCCCGCGTATCCGGTAATTAAGAATATTTCATTTGCACCCCAGTTGATTATGAAATCAGCAAGAGAATCAAACAAAGTTTTCTGGCTGTCCGTTGGCGTATATTGCAGGTTGCTGATCAGTTTGTCAGCTATATGTTTTTTTAGCATCTTGGCAATTATTTACTCAAACAAATTTCTATTTTATCTACTTTTTTTATATTTGCAAGCAAGCAAAATTAAAAATAAAGCCAGCAAAAAATGAAAACAGTATTACAGATCATCTTAGCTCTCGTGATAATCGGTTTGGGATACGGGCTGTATAAGAGTATTCAAGTACCTATTGAATTCAGGCGAGTAAAACAGCAAAGGTACGATGCTACCATCGAAAAGTTGAAGCAAATTCGTACCGCACAGTTAGCGTATAAAGATGAGAATGGTACCTTCACCGGTAGTTTTGATACCTTAATCAATTTTGTAAAATACGATTCGTTGAGGGTTGTTAAAGCCATTGGCCGTATACCAGACGAAATGCTTGAGCAGGGTATGACGGAACAGGAAGCACTCAGGAGAGGCATTATTGAAAGGGATACCATAAGGGTTGCGGTACAGGACTCGCTGTTCGGTCCCACGTTTAATGCCGATCTGCTTTGGAAGGTTCCATATACCAACGATTCATTCCAGCTTGGTGCGAAAACGGTGGAATCCGGTAATGTAGATGTGGAAGTCTTTGAAGCAAAAGTGCACAACGACGTGTTGTTACACGATCAGAATGAACAATTGGTGATCAACCTCAACGAAAGAATGTCGAAAAAACAAAACAAATTTCCTGGAGTGAAAGTGGGCGACCTGGAGGAGCCCAACAATAACGCAGGAAACTGGGAGTAAGGAATCCTTTTTATGAAAGATTTCTCTTTTGTTGATGAAACGTTAGATCTCAACAGAGCGCATTCATACAGATTATCCATTCAATTCAATTTGAATGGATTTTCTTTTTCCATACTGGATCTGGTCAGGGGAAAATTCGTGGCTTTAAAGCATGCCAGCCTTGATGAAGTGGAAACCTATGAAAAAAAAGCAGAAAAAATTCAGGAAATTTTTAACTCAGACCCCTGCTTACAGGTAAACTACAAAAAAGTTACCAACCTTGTGGTCAGCCCGAGATCCGTGCTCATTCCCTCACCCTATTTCAAGCAAAAAGATTTGATTCAATATTTTACTTTTAATTACGACCTGGATGAACTGGAAGAGATTCACTTTAACTTCATTCCGGGAATAGGGGCTTATAACATATTCTCAATCCCAAATCCGGTAAGCAACGTAATCATGGAAAAATATAACAGAACCCAGTTTTACCACCAGGGTTTGCCCATTATAGACTACCATATCAACAGTTCTCATACCCACCATTCATACGCTGTTTTATCTGTATATGAAGACTTTTTTGATATAGCATTATTCAAAGGTTCCCGGCTGCATTTATATAACAGCTTCCAGTGGTCATCTCCCGAAGATGTGCTCTACTATCTTCTGTATATATACAAACAACAGAACCTGAATGTAGCAGAAAATGAACTCCTTATTACCGGTGATTTGGGCAATAAAAAAGAAATCAAAAAGACCATTGATCAATATCTTAAAAAGGTAAGGCTTGAGAAGCCACCTTCTGAATTTACTTACAGCTATACATTTAAAAAAGACCATTCCAATCATTTTACCAATTTATTCAGACTGAACCTTTGCGTATAGTCAGTGGAAAATATGGCGGAAGGTTTTTCAGACCATCCAAAAAGCTGAAGGCAAGGCCAACTACCGACTTTGCCAAGGAGAACCTGTTTAATATACTGGAAAACCGATTTGATTTTGAAAACCTTACTGCACTCGATCTGTTTTCGGGTACGGGAAATATCGGGTTTGAACTGGTATCAAGGGGTTGTAAACAGGTGACTTCTGTAGATAAAGATCCCCAAAACATCCGGTTCATCAACCAAATCAAAGACAAACTGGGCATAGAAAATCTGACGGTCATAAAGAAGGATGCATTTAAATTCATCGCCACTGTCAATGAGCAATTTGATATAATATTTGCTGACCCACCTTACCAACTGCAGGGTATAGAAAAACTCCCAGGCATGATTGCTGAAAACAACCTGTTGAGAGAAGGGGGGTATTTTATACTTGAACACTCAAAAGATACGGATATACCTCACAATGAAAATTTTATAGAACACCGAAAATACGGTCACGTAAATTTTAGCTTTTATACTGCCAAAAAGCAATCCTTTCAATAAACTGACTATTTGTCAGCCATTGGTTGGTGGCACATCATTTGTCACAATTCTGCCAGAATTAAACAATGTAAAACCTATAAATATCAGGGAATTATGGAAAGTGGAAAAATAGGCGTAACTACAGAAAACATTTTTCCGATTATAAAGAAATTTCTTTACTCAGACAATGAAATATTTCTGAGGGAACTCATTTCCAATGCTGTGGATGCCACGCAAAAAATGAAAAAAATAGCCTCGGTGGGAGATTATGAAAAAGAATTGGGTGATCTTACCGTACAGGTAAAAGTGGATAAGGATAACAAAACAGTCACCATTTCCGACCGGGGTATTGGAATGACAGAAGAGGAGTTAAAGAAGTACATCAATGACGTAGCCTTTTCCAGTGCAGAAGAATTCGTCAATAAATACCAGGACCCGGCTGCCATCATCGGCAAATTTGGTTTGGGATTCTATTCAGCCTTTATGGTGGCTGACAAAGTGGAAATTTTTACCCAATCCTACCAGGAAGGTGCAAAAGCCATGCACTGGGTTTGCGACGGAAGCCCCGAATATCAAATGGAAGAAGCTGAGAAAAATGACCGGGGAACCGATATAGTGGTACATCTTGATAAAGATGCAGAGGAATACCTCGAAGAAAACAGGGTGAATGAGGTGCTGAACAAGTACTGCAGATTCCTTCCCGTACCCATTGCCTTTGGCAAAAAGAAAGATTATGACGAGAACGGGAAAGAGATAGAAACCGATGAGGACAACATCATCAATGACACCAACCCCATCTGGAAAGAAAAACCAACCGAATTAAAAGATGAAGATTACAAGGAATTTTACAGGAAACTGTATCCAATGGCTGAAGATCCCCTGTTCAACATTCACCTGAACGTTGACTATCCTTTCAGCCTGGAAGGAATCCTGTATTTCCCCAAAATCAGGAACAATATAGAAGTACAAAAGAACAAGATTCAACTCTATGCCAACCAGGTATTTGTTACCGACTCGGTAGAAAACATTGTTCCCGAATTCCTGACACTTCTGCATGGAGTAATCGACAGCCCGGATATACCCCTCAATGTATCCAGAACTTATCTCCAGGGGGATCCGAACGTGAAAAAAATTTCAAATCACATTACCAAGAAGGTTGCCGACCGGCTTGAAGAGATTTTCAAGAATGACCGGGAAGACTTCGAAAATAAGTGGGATGACCTGAAGCTGTTTATCGAATACGGTATACTCACCAACGACAAATTCTACGAAAGAGCACAAAACTTTGCCCTATTCAAGAATACTGACGGAAAATATTTCAGTTTCGAAGAGTATAAAGAACATATAAAGGATAATCAGACGGACAAGAACAATACCCTTGTTTATCTATATTCCACGGATGTGGAAAAACAATATTCCTTCATCGAAAATGCCAAAGAGAAAGGCTACGATGTGCTGGAAATGGAGGGTCAGCTTGACACCCACTTCATCAATTTCCTTGAACAGAAATTTGAGAACAGCCATTTTGCCAGGGTAGACGCCGATGTGATCGATAAGCTCATCCAGAAGGAAGACAAGAAAGAAACCGAACTTTCAGAGGAAGAACAGAATGAGCTCTCATCCATTTTCAAGAGTCAGATGCCTGATATTGGAAATTTTACGGTTACATTTGAACCCATGGATGAAAAAGAAGAGCCGATGACCATTACACAATCGGAATTCATGCGCCGTATGAAAGATATGGCTGAACTGGGAGGTGGCCCCATGCAATTCTACGGGCAGATGCCCGACAGTTACAACCTGGTGGTCAACACCAACCATAGGCTGGTTGAAAAAATCCGGCAGGAAAAAGATGAAAAGCTGGGCGATGAGCTGAGAAAGATCAACAATGAGATCAAACCCCTGCAGGATGAAAAGGATCGGATCAACAAGGCTAATGAAGATAAGAAGGATGAGGAAATGCCCCAGGCTGACAAGGACAACCTGCAGGATCTCGATAAACAGATCGGCGAATACCAAAACCAGAAAGAAAGCAAGCTGAAAGAATTTGCCAAAGAGAATAACCTGGTGAAACAACTGATTGACCTTGCTCTGCTGGCAAACAACATGCTGAAGGGTGAAGCGCTTGACAGGTTTGTAAAACGAAGCGTGGATATGATCGAATAAATAAAATAAAGTCTGATCAGATTTTCCCGGTATTGTTTGACATACCGGGATTTTTTAATTTCAAGGCAGCCCAATCATTCATAAAAAGTTTGGGTTGAAACATTCTTAATTAACGATATGAGCTGGTTCCTCTTTGCATTCTCCACTGCCTTATTCCGGTCGCTTACTGACGTTGCCGGAAAGAAAGGCCTGAAAAACATGGACGAATACATTGTTGCCTGGTCATTGTTCCTTTTTGCCTTGCCATTTATTGGCATTTTGCTGTTTTTCACCGAGATTCCGAAAATCGGGGATGATTTCTGGTTTGCCTTAATTGCCAGTGGAGGAGCCAACATATTGACAAACCTGCTTTACATGCGGGCCATCAAAACTTCGGATCTATCGGTCACGATTCCTATGATCACTTTCACTCCCCTCTTTATGTTGATCACCTCCCCAATCATACTTGGAGAATTTCCCAATACCTATGGCCTGATGGGTATTGTATTGATTGTTGCAGGATCTTATATCCTTCATTTTAGGGAAAAAAGCAAAGGTTACCTCGCTCCTTTCCGGGCCATGGTCAGGGAAAAGGGACCAAGACTGATGTTACTCGTAGCATTTATCTGGAGCATCACTGCCAATTTTGATAAGATAGGGATCCAGAATTCCTCCGTATTCTTCTGGCAGGTTCGATAATAATGATAGCAGGAGTTGTGCTCATAACAATATTTGCCTGAAAAAACCCGGAAGATTAATGACCCTTTGTGTGTTTTTCTTTATATCTTTATTCTTTCAATTGACGGATCAATGAATAAAAATATCACAATTCCATGAAACAATCATTGAGAAAAGATCTTAGAGAAGGAAAATCCCTGACAGGAACGTTACTAACTTTACCCTCACCAGAGGTTGCCGAGATATTAGCCAAAAGCGGATTCGACTGGTTGTTCATCGACATGGAACATTCTGCCATTAGCCTCCAGACAGCACAAACTATTATACAGGCAGCCTCGACACAATCATATTGTGTGATCAGATGTCCTTCCAACGACGAAGCCTGGATCAATCGATGCCTGGACACCGGCGCCGACGGCATCATCATTCCCCAGGTAAAAACACAAAAAGAAGCTGAATATGCCGCTCATTTTGCGAAATACGCACCCCTTGGCGGTAGAAGCGTAGGAATATCCAGGGCGCATGGCTATGGAATGGACTTCAATGAATACATGGAGCGGGCAAATGAAGATACGGCTTTGATCATACAGTGTGAACACATAGAGGCAATTGACAACCTGCCCTCCATTCTGGATGTTAAAGGAATCGATTGCGTGTTTGTCGGGCCCTACGATCTTTCAGCCAGTATGAACAAAACCGGACAATTGAAAGATCCGGAGGTAGTTAATGCCATTGAACGCATCAGTAAGATGGCATCAGAATCAAATATGCCTCTCGGTATCTTCGGCACCGCACCGGAATTTGTTAAAGCATATAAACAGAAGGGATTTAATCTTCTAACGGTAAACGCTGATATCTTAATGCTGAGCCGGTCGGCAAAGGATGTTCTTCAGGATATCAATGATTAACCAACAGTTAAGACTCCATAAGCGGTTCTCCGGGAAAATCATACAATAATACCCGCTGGGAATCAGCTAAAAACTATTATAAATCCTATTTATAAACAGATTATTTGAAAAATATCATTTTATCCCATATTTTTAAACTTCATTTAAAGCAAACCAATCAATCTGTAAACATCCATAAATTCAACTTATTATGAAAAGATTATTTCTTTCAGTCCTGACAATTGTTTTAACCATGAATGTTACGTTTGGTCAAGACCGCATCACAGGAAAAAATTTTGCCACCCGTTCCGAAGTTATTGCCAGTCAGGGCATGGCATGCACCAGTCAGCCCCTGGCCAGCCAGGTGGCTATAGACATTCTTAAAAACGGTGGCAATGCAGTAGATGCTGCTATTGCAGCCAATGCAACCCTGGGTTTGATGGAACCCACAGGCAACGGTATAGGGGGCGATCTTTTTGCAATCGTATGGGATGCCGAAACACAGGAACTCTATGGTTTAAACGCTAGCGGACGTTCACCGAAATCTTTAAAGCTCGAATACTTCAAAAAGCACGGGTATGAAAGCATACCTGCTTATGGTCCCTTACCGGTTTCCGTACCTGGTTGTGTGGATGGATGGTTTGAGCTGCATGACAAATTCGGTTCCATGGGTATGGAGCAGGTGCTTCAACCGGCAATAGAATATGCCCGGGAGGGATTTCCTGTAAGCGAGCTCATCGCCTATTACTGGCAGGGCAATGCCAATTTTTTGCAGAAATTTCCCGGTTTTGAGGAGATCTTTATGCCCGGCGGCGAGGCCCCGGAAAAGGGGGAAATCTTTAAAAACCCTTATCTGGCCAATACCCTTGAAAAAATTGCCAAAGGTGGCAGGGATGTATTTTATGAAGGGGAAATCGCCAGAAAAATAGACGCTTACATGGACAAACATGCCCATAAATACATGAAAGGCGAAAAAGGAGAAGGCGGCTACCTGAGTTATGAAGACCTGGCAGCCCATGAGTCCGAATGGATAGATCCCGTCTCCACCACCTACAGGGG
>Ga0207797_1001311_pt1 | contig 18071 bp, 15 predicted proteins | sample PRCRCaboRojoPR_6_FD_187275 | JGI IMG/M metagenome (GOLD analysis project Ga0207797, IMG submission 187275) | Marine sediment microbial community from Cabo Rojo, Puerto Rico - PR CR 10% Liquid 1 (SPAdes) | ecosystem: Environmental > Aquatic > Marine > Coastal > Sediment | place: Cabo Rojo, Puerto...
CTGAGCTGATCCGGGTGCCTGTCCATGTAACCCGAACCAAGATCCACTGCTTCGAGCAGCTCCCTGGTCTTGTCCCTGGCTTCCTCGTGCGTGGCTCCGGCAAGTTTGATCGGCCGCATGATGGTCTGTTTGATAGTTCGCTTCGGGTTCAGAGTGGCCCTGGGATCCTGGAAAACAATCCTTATCTGCTGCAGGGTCTCCCTGTCCCGACCTTCGATCGGAACTGATATATCCTTATCTTCAAGCTTGATCTGTCCGTCCGTAATGTCTTCCAGACCGATGATCGTCCGCGCCAGGGTACTCTTGCCGCAACCGGATTCGCCAACGACGCCCAGCGTGTTGCCCTCGTTCAGCTTTAGGTCGACGCCGTCCACGGCCCGGACACGCTCGTCCTCCTCGCCCAGGTTGAACAGACCGGCGCCGGATTCGCCGAAATACTTTTTGACGTCTTTAGCCTGGAGGATTGTCTTTCTTTCCGCTTTTTCGTCCTTCTCGTAGAATTCCTCACTGCTGGCGGACTTTCTGTCGTATTCCTGCGAGAGAACCTGGTCGGTCTCGTAACAGCGGGCGTAGTGGTCTTCCGTAACCTCGCTGAAATCAGGTTCCGTTCCGGTACAGGCATCCTGTTTATAAGGACACCGGGGATTGAACTTGCAACCTTCCGGTAGATTACCTAGCTCCACGACCGATCCCTCTATCGGTCGGAGCTTACCCTTCCTGGTCTCCGCGGAGACCTCCGGTACCGTCCGCAGCAACCCACGGGTATAGGGGTGAACTGGCTCGTCGATTAATTCGTCCGTCGGTCCTTCCTCGACGAACTTACCAGCGTACATCACGCCCGACCTGTCACTAACCTCGTAAACCACGCCGAGGTCGTGAGTGATATAGATTATCGTCGTATCGAACTCTTCCTTCAGATCCTTGATGATATCCAGTATTTTTGCCTCGACTGTTACGTCCAGGTTGGTAGTGGGCTCGTCCATTATCAATAACTTCGGATGGGAGACTAGCGCCATTGCAAGACAGACCCGCTGACGCATGCCGCCGCTGAGTTCGTGCGGGTAACTATCGACCACGATCTCCGGGTCCGATATCTGGAGCTCCCTCAGCATGTCTATCGTGTTCTCTCGTGCCTGCTGCTCCGAGAACCCCTCGTGCGTCTCTAGAACCTCGCCGATCTGCTTGCCTATCTTGATTGAAGGATTCAGGGCCGCCGATGGGTCCTGATAAACTATATTTAGTTCGTTGCCCCAGATATTTCGCATCCAGCTTTCCGGCTTATCCGATATATCTTCTCCATCCAGTAAGATCTGGCCGCTATCTATTCTCCCGTTCCTGTCGAGATAACCCATGATCGCGAAGGCCAGGGTACTCTTGCCGCAGCCGGATTCGCCGACTATTCCCTGCGTTTCTCCTTTCGCTACGGAAAGGTTGACTCCGCGAACGGCGGTTAAATCGCCGGACCTGGTGCTGTACTTTACAACGAGATCCTTTATCTCCAGTATTGAATTCGGCACGCTGCGAATATCGCTCATGCTTGGTTAATTCCCCCTAAAGTTCACCAGCTTCGTACTTCCGGATGGCATCGGCCAAAAAGTTGACTGCAACTACCAGGGAAGCTATGGCCAGAGCCGGGAATATTGACATCCACGGGGCCCAGCTCATGTAGGACTGAGCCTCTTTCATCAGCAAGCCCCAGTCCGGCGTCGGCGGTTGCACTCCCAGCCCGAGAAAACCAAGGGAAGCGCTCAAGAATATCGCGTAACCAAACCTGACCGAAGCCTCTACGCCGAGAGGCCCCCATATGTTCGGCAGGAGCTCGACAAACATTATGTAGAGGTTCGATTCCCCTCTAACCTTTGCCGCCTCGATAAATTCCTTTTCTTTAACTTCCAGAACCGCACTCCGGGCGACTCGCGCAATCCTGGGGGTGTACACAAGCCCGATTACGACTATCACTCCAAAAGTGCTTGGGCCGAATATCCCGAGAATTAACATCGCAAACAGTAGAGCGGGAAAGGACATGAGTATGTCCATAAACCGCATGACGACTTCGTCGACTACCCCTCCCAAATAGCCGGTGATCAAGCCGATGGAACTACCAAGGATTAATGCTATCAAAGTGGCGGAACTTGCGAGAAGGAGGACTGACCTGCTACCCATAATAACTCTGCTGAACATGTCCCTGCCGTACCTGTCCGTCCCAAACGGGTACTTTAAACTTGGGCCCTCGAACCTGTCCTGTGGATGGTAGCTGGTCGGCGAATAGGGAGCGATGATCGGGCCAAGCAGGGCCACAACCACCCAGACGAAAATTATCGACATGCCAATAAGGCCCAGCTTAGAGTTGCTCAGCCGTTTCAAGACCTGAACGGCGTTACGTGCTCTTCTCAAGAGGTTTTCCATTACGCTAATCCTCCCGCTATCGAGTCAGTTAGTGTCATCCTATATCCCTCCTAATACTTAATCCTCGGGTCCAGGAACGTGTAAATGACGTCGGACGCCAGGTTAAGCAGCAAATAGACGGCGCTTGTAAGCAACACGCTTGCCTGAATCAGCGGAATGTCCTGCCTTTGAATTGCTGTGTAAACCAGCCTCCCGAGACCGGGATAAGCAAAAAGCGTCTCAACGATCACCAGCCCCCCGATCAACCAGCCCAGATTCATGGCAATCACCGTTACTGTTGGCATTAAGGCGTTGCGGAGGATGTGCCAGACCACTTTTATCTTCGGTAAACCCTTAAGGGTGGCTGTTCGGGCATAATCAGAGTGAGAGGCGTCGATTACGCTGGCTCGTACCATTCTGGCCACGTAACCAAGCAAGACCAGGGATACAGTTATGATCGGAAGGATCAATTTTGGGAACACGCTAAAGAGGTTAGCACCGGGCTCGATAGAGCTCATAGCGGGCACCACGCCCAGCCATATGGCAAATATCATCATCAAAAACGTTCCCGAAATAAAGGAAGGTAGGGAAAGGGCTATTAAAGAAGACGTTGAAATCAGATGGTCCCACCAGCTACCCTCCTTCAACCCGGCAACTACCCCGAGAAACAGGGATAAAGGGACCAGAAAAACCGTGGCCGCCCCTGCCAGGAAGAGAGAATTGCGCCCCCGTCGTAGAAGCAGAGACGCAACCGACACGCCCTGCATGCTGAGCGACTCCCCGAGATTACCGTGCATAACCCCCCAGATCCAGTCCGTGTATCTAACCAGCGGGGATTGATTCAGGCCGAGCTGTTGCCGTACAGCTTCCAGCGATTCTTCAGTTGCGTACTGACCCAGTATCATTTGAGCCACGTCTCCGGGCATTATCTCCGTCAAAGTGAATATTATTATTGACGCCACGAAGAGAGTGATAACCATGTTAACCAGACGTTTGCTGATGAATTTAGTCATCTCTTCTCACTACCCTCCCTCCTGGGTTGTAAAACAGGGTGCCCTTCCTTGTAAAAAGGGCACCCTGTAGCTTATCCGATTTTATACTCAGGACCTTTGATTAGTTGGTATATTCGACGTAGCGATAATCGTTTATCCAGTTCTGCGTAAGGTGAAAACCAGCAATTCTGGTAGAAGTGGCACCAAGGTAATCCTTGAACATCGGAATTACGGCAGGCACGTCCTCGTGCAGTATTTCCTGTATCTTGCTGAAGTACTTCTGCCTTTCTTCCGGATCAGTAGTGGCACTGGCTTTCTCCACGTTTTCATCCAATTCCTCGTTACAGTAGTGACTGGCATTCCAGGAAGCATCGCAGGTCAACGAGGAGCCAAGTAGCTGAGTGATGTCTTCCCTGTGCCCCCAGAGAGTGGCGGACATCGGTACCTTAAGCCAGTACTTGGAGAGGTAAGTAGACCTGGGAAGAGTGTGAAGTTCGATATTGAAGCCGGCGGACTTTGCCATTTCCTGCACCGTAAGCGCCACGGAGAGTACCGGCGGAATGTTCGAGCCACAGTAGAGTGTCACGTTAACTCCGTCGGAGTAACCAGCTTCCTCCAGGAGCTGTTTGGCTTTTTCGACGTTCCTCTTTCTGACTCCGCCAAGATCGTCGTAGAACTTATGCCAGGTCGGTATCGGGGTGTCGTTTCCAATCGTTCCCAGTCCGAATCCGGCAGATTCGAGAAGTGACTGCCTATCGATAGTGTGGGCAAGCGCCTGTCTGACCTTCTTGTTGTTGAAAGGCTCCTTGTTAGTGTTGAGATCGATCATGATCGGAGCTGCGTACTGTTCGTTGAGAGGTCTGACTTTGTTATTAGACTGTAGCCTGAGATACTGGTCCGGACTCAGGTCCGTGATTATGTCTCCCTGACCGGAGGAAAGCATTCTGACTGCCGTTTCCTTCTCCGGAACCATCAGGAAGGTCAGGTGCTCAACTTTGGGCAGGCCTTCCTTCCAGTAATCCTCATTGGCCGTTGTGACTACCCTTTCTCTCGGAACTACCTTCTCAACCTTGAAAGCACCGCTACCCATCGGGTCCGTGTCTCCCTTTTCCTCGTAGTTGTACTCGGAGGAAATGATTGCAGCGTTGGAGTCGGTTAACTTCTTGTGAAAAGCGGCATCGGGTCGGCTTAATTCGAACTCCACGGTATACTCGTCAAGAGCCTCGACGCTATCTATAAGCGAGCCCAGCGTTCCGAGCAACGCACTTCCTACGTCCGGGTCAATTAACCTCTCGAACGTATAAACGACGTCCTCGGAGGTAAGTTTGCTTCCGTCATGAAAAGTAACTCCCTCTTTGATCTCAATCGTCCAGGTTTTCGAATCTTCGGAAACCTCGTAGGATTTTGCCAGCGAAGCAGCTGTATCCCCTTCGGCGTTAACGCGGAACAGGTAGTCGTATACGGCACCCGCGATGTTTCCCCCTGTGTTGGAATTCAAGAAACCCGGCGTCAGGCCTCCGGCCGGAATCATAAGTGCTTTTACCGGTTCCTTATCCTGCGCGTTGGCCGTAAAGCCAGGAACGAGCAGACCAACTGAAAGTAATACGACTAAACTTAAAACGAGACCTAATCTTTTATGCATCGTCTCACCTCGTATGAGATATTGGTTGTAGCAGTTTTTTCTTCATCAGTTCTTTAGCTGACACAATCTTTAAATAAACCTCTCTCGATCCGATTCGACCAGCTACCACCCCCTCGCTTATTGGAAACGGTTTAATCCCCGCCTACTTCGGCTTTTTGTTTTTCTACCTTTTTGATAAAACGGTTCTTCAGGTAGTCGAGGTGCTCGTCCACCCATGATTTAAGTTCTTCCGTATCCCTTTTTTCGAGAGCTTCTGCAACGCCGGTGTGGATTTCCACGTCCTTTTCCGGTGGTAACTCCATCAGACGCGCCTTGGTGACGATCATCGGAACAATCTTATCAAGCAATTGAACCATTATTGGATTCTTCGTTGCTTCGGCAAGGGCCAGATGGAGTTTGACGGTAACGTCGGAGATGTTGCGCTGCTTATCCGCGGCCTCCCTTATCTGGTCCATGACCTGGTGAACCTGTTCCACGTCTTCTTCCGTTGCGCGCTTCGCAGCCAGTTCGGCGGTCTTCTTCTCCAGAATCCTCCTTACCTCGACCAGGGACATGAAGTCCTGTTCTTCCACGAGAACTTCGGCCAGATCGCTGCCCCCGGGCAGACAGAAAACGTTTGACTTTCGCTTTACGTAATAGCCCTTTCCGGGCTTCGTCTCCAGGATATCAATAGTAACGAGCGCGTGCAGGGCTTCGCGAATCGAAGAGCGACCGACACTCATTTTTTCCATCAGTTCGTTTTCGGAAGGCAGTTTATCTCCCGGACCGAGCTCGGCCTCCTTGATGTATTTGAGAATCCGCCGGATGACGATTCGACTGACGGACTCCCTCTCAACTCCTTCACCGTCAAAATGATCAATCATCTTATCACCCATGTGCTAACAGGCATCATGTGACACGACAAGTTAGTACCTAAAATAAATAAACCACTCGAATCCATTTTCGTACGTTTAGGCAATAATTAACTCCACGCCGATGTCGGAAAAGGCCTCTCGATAGGACTGACTTACTCCATCGTCGGTTATAACTGCGTGTGCCCCGTCTATTTCGGCCACTTTTGCGTGGCTGACCTTGCCGAACTTGGAAGAATCGGCAACGATTATGACTTCGTTGGCTATTCCCGTGACCCGACGCGACATTTCCGCCTCCTGAACTGTGGGAACGGTATAACCCTGATCTATCGTGATTCCGTTTATCCCCATAAATAAAGTATCCACGTAAATTTCCTCAAGTGACCTGCGAGCAATTGGTCCGACCAGGGCGGACGTATTTTCCCGTAACCTGCCACCCGTAAGAAGTACCTCCACGCCGGCAACCTTGGAAAGCCTGAGACCGTGATTCAGGGAATTGGTCATTACCGACAACCCCTGCTTGTCACTCAAATGTTTCACGATCTGCATCGTGGTAGTACCTGTTTCAAGGAATATGGAACTGCCGTCCTGGACCATCGAAGCAGCCTTCTGACCGATTTCCTCCTTCTCTTCCCTGTTGACTTCACTTTTTTCCTGGAAGGAGGGTTCGAAAGTAATGGTATCCCCTTCGTAAGAGGACTCAAAATCCTTCTCGTTCGCCACGGCCCCACCGTGGACCTTCTTTAACTTCCCTTCCTCCTTCAGCACTTCGAGGTCCCTGCGAATGGTCACTTCCGAAACGGAAAAGAGGTTGGCAAGCTGAGAAGTTTTAACCGTCCCCTCGGCTTCTAACTGATCCAGAATCTTTCTTCTTCGTTCTTCTGCCAGAATATCAGACATAATCAAAACAGAACATAATAAAAAAGTAACTTCTTGTCAAGTAAAAAATAAAAACGTCAATTAAACAAAACTTCGACCAAATCAGCTCATAAAAAATCAGAGCAAATGTTCTATCACTGGCTCACTGAGCTAAGTATCGAATTCAACCGGCCGGGGAAATCGGTAAAAATGCCGTCGATAAACGGATTTTTAATCAAAGCTTCCAGCGCTTTTCTCTCGTTCACCGTATAGATATTCACACCATACCCCTCTTCTGCTGCTTTGAGTTCCCTCAAATTTTGCCCTGTCTGCCTTTCATCCAGGGCAGCGCCGGAAATGTTGTAAAACCCCGCTCCGTTTTCTCGCATTAACCCAAGCACCCCGGGTCGTGCCTCTTTTACCAGAACTCCTCGCGCAATCTCCGGGTTCAACTCCCCGGCCAACCTGACGATAGAATGGTCGAAGGAAGAAATGACGACCTGGGACTCCATCTCCATCTTCACGACCTGATCGAGGACCTTTCGCACGAGAAGTTCCGCATCGCCCTCGAGCGGCTTAATTTCCAGGTTGACCTTCCAGTTCAGTCGCTTCGTCAGCTCCAGAGCTTCCTGAAGGGTGGGGACTTTTACGCCCGGAAACTTTTGGAGTTCTGTCTTGGAAACTTCGCCATTTGCTATCGTGTCAAAGGGGTCCGAATTCAAGAACCAGCTTCCCGCATCCAGCTGCCTGATCTCCTCCAGGGTAAAGTCACTTACCATGTAACTTTCCCTGTCCGGGTAGACCGATTCCACGTCAGATGTTCGCTCGAGCGTATCGTCATGCATCAGAACGATATTTTTGTCGCTCGTAAACTGAACGTCGGTCTCCCACATATCGGCACCGGACTCGTAAGCTTGCTTCGCAGCAACCAGAGTATTTTCCGGCGCAACTCCCCTGGCTCCACGGTGCGCAATATTTGTTACGGCAACTTCATCAGAAGGCTCACCTTGTATGAGAGAGTTAGTTCCGATAGTACCTCCCGGAGCAAGCATAATTGCAGTAAAAACTACAAAAAGAGTTATACAGACAATTTTCCAGTCCAACCCAACCTCCCATTTCTTTGATACTGGTGGTAAAATTCGCCAGGTTCCACATTCCTACCCTATTTTTCCTCTTTCAGGGCGAAACCCTTCATGAACTGTTCCTGAAGCAACAGGAATATTATCAGCGGAGGCAACATCGCGATTATTGATCCGGCCATAGCCGGCCCCCATGGTTTGACTCCGGCCCTGCCCGAACCGGTCAACATTTTCAGCCCCAGCTGTATTACCTGTTTGTTCTCCGACTGCATGATTATCAACGGCCACAGGTACTGATTCCACATGTAAATGAATTGAATTACTGCCAGGGCGCCAATCGTATTCATCGACATCGGTACGAGCACCTGTGTCATGAACCTCAAGGGACCGGCTCCGTCCACCCGGGCCGCATCGGCCAACGAATCGGGTATAGCCTGAAAATGTTGTCGGAACAAAAAGGTACCGGTTGCGCTGGCGAAAAACGGGAAAATCATGGCGTAAAACGTGTCGGCCATTCCCAGTTGTCTGACCAGGTCAAAGAGAGATACTATCCGAACCGGAACGGGTAAAAGCAGCGTGAGCAAGATGACTATGAATATCAAACTCTTAAACGGAAAGTCGAAGTACACCAGGGCCATGGCGGCAAAGATCGAAATGATTGTCTTCCCTACGGTTACGGCGATAGCGATGATCGTGCTGTTTAGCATCAACCGACCCAGGTTATACTCCGTCCAGGCTACAGTAAAGTTATTGACTATTGCGTTTCCGGGCAGGAACTGAGGCGGATAATTAAGGATCGTCGAGGTGGACTGGGTGCTTGCAATAAGAGCAAAGATGATTGGCGACGCAATTAATAGAACTAGAATTATCAACGAGACATGTGTAAAAAACGTGGCGAGTTTATCACGGGTCTGAGGACTAACCACCGTAATACACCCCCCTGCCGGAAGTCTTAAACTGTATCAGGGTCAGTATTGATACGAGTACGAAAAGCAGTAAGGACTGAGAGGCCGCAATCCCCGATTTAAAGTACTTGAAGGCGTCACGGTACAGGTTGAAGATCATTATGTTCGTGGCACCCGCGGGCCCTCCCTGGGTCATGATATCTACTAAAGCGAAAGTCCGGAAGAAGGAATAAATCATGTTCATCACGACGAGAAAGAATATCGTCGGAGAGAGCAGGGGTAGAGTTATGTGCCAGAATTTCTGGAAGATGTTCGCACCGTCGACATCGGCAGCTTCCAGAAACTCCCCGGGAACGTTCTGCAGGCCGGCAAGAAAGAAGATTATGTTATAGCCCAGGTTCTTCCAGGTCGCCGCAACTATCACCATAAACATCGATAGGGGGCCGCTGGCGAGCCAATCGGGCTTGATCCCTAACGTGACCTCCATGATGTAAGTGAGCATTCCGGTATTCGGGTTAAAGAGGAAGAGCCAGATAGTCCCTGCTATAGCTGGTGAAAGCGCATAGGGCCAGATCAGACCCGTACGATACAATCTTGCTCCCCGAACCTTTCTATTTGCCAGTAGAGCAATACCAAGTCCAAGTACCAAACCACCAACTACGACGCTGAAAGAAAAGATAAAACTCTTGCCGACAACTCCAAGGTATTCCGGTGAAGTAAAGAGGGAAACAAAATTACCGATACCATTGAATATCTTTTTTCTTCCCATGAAAAGAGTCTTAAAGAGGCTAAGCCGGAAGCTCATTCCGGCAGGGTAGTACAGAAACAAAAAGCTTACGATAAGAGTTGGGGCAAGAAAAATTAAAGGTAATATTTTTCCAGGATATTTTGAGCGCATTCTAACCTCCGGTTAAATTGCTAAATGAAATGGGCGGGGTTATCCATCACCCCGCCCATACATTTATTGGATCCTTATTGTAACGAGTTTGCGGGTGATCTACGAGGTCGCAATCTCCTGGTACTCTTCAATGGCTTTTATTGCCTTCTGATTGGCTTCTTCCAGAGCCTTGTCTACCGAAGTTCCGCCCATAACTTTCTGGAATGCATCAGTGACGATGTTCCTTACCTGGCGGAACGGACCGATTAGTGCACCGGCAGTGGCGGGGTTAGTTTTCGTATCGAGCAACTGGTTAAACGCCGTATCCGAGTTCGGAGATGCCTCGAACCAGCCTTCCCTTTCCAGTATGTTTACGGCACTCTTCCGAATCGGGAAGTAACCGGTACCTTTGTGCCAGCGTACCGAGTTTTCTATGTTGCTCATCCACAGGGCAAATTCCACAGCCGCTTTCAACTGTGCATCGGAGTGCCCTTCAGTGATCCAGAGGTTTCCGCCACCAATTGTTTCGCCGTTTCTCTCCGTACCTTCCGGAATCGGCAAATAAGTAGTTCCGAGTTCAAAGCCGTTTTCCGCAGCGTTCTTTTCCATACCCGTAACGTCCGAGGTAGAAGTAATTTCCATGGCGACGGTTTCACCAAGGAAGAGCGAGTTAGCCTGTGACCAGGCCTCGACCCCGGGGTTGATCCAGAGGTCCTTGTCGTATAATTCCTTCCACCAGCTAAAGATCCGTTTGGCCGGCTCGCTATCCAGGTATATTTCGTCCGGTCTACCTTCACGTCCGTTGCCCTTGTTTACGAGTACCTGGCCCTGTTCGGCCATCCACTGTTCGAAGAACCAGCTGTGCAACGGCCAGGTTATTCCTCCTTCAACTACGCCGCTATCGACAAGTTTCTGGCTAACGTCGATAATTTCCTGGAAGGTCGGTTTTGTCGACAGGGAAACGCCGGCTTCTTCAAACTTGTCCTTGTTGTAGTAAAGAATGGCGTTGGAGGAATTCCAGGGAAAGCCCCACAAAGTACCGTCCACTCTATAATAATTGAGCGCGGAATCGATGTAATCCTCCCATTCGACCTCTATACCATACTCATCGATCAACTCGCCGGCCGGGATGAAGAGGCCGCTATCGATGTTTTCTCTTGTTCCTATTTCGAAGGACTGGATGACGTGTGGAGCGTTACCCGCCCGTGCAGCGGCCTGCGTTGCAGTCAGTGTTTCCCTGTAGCTGCCTTTATAGGCCACCTTGACGTCAATATTGGGGTGCATCAGATTAAAGTCCTCGACCATCCTTTTGATGAAGTCAACCCTGGTGCCACCCATGGCGTGCCAGAATTTTATATTGGTCGCTTCTTCTTGCTGGCCGTAAACACCTAGGGACATTGCACCCAACAGTACCAGCATGATAAGGGACAAAGTCATCGCTCTTTTCATGTTCATAATTTTCCTCCTTAATGGTTTAATTGTTAAGGTAATGCTTTCTCATAACAGCACCTGTGGACCTGCAGAACAGAAAAAAATTGTTCGGTTTTAGGCGTTTATATCCCCCCTTGGTGTGGTTAATTCTAGTTCTTTTACCGGCTCTATAACTTTTATCCTTACTTTTCTCACTTTTTATATACTTTCTGGCTTTATTATATATATTTTTCGAGAAATTTCAAACACCGAACTTCAACTTTTTTCGATCTTCAATTAACCCACTCAAGTAGAGAAGCCGGCAGGTTTTCTCCAATTAAATTTGCCGAAAGAGACCTATCATTGTAGATTATTCGGTTTTTCATCAGGTATAGTTTGTAGTTGGGAATCGAACCGTCGGAAATCGAATTCATCTTAATCAGTAACCCCCAGCCCGTTTACCTCACCTGCAAACGCAACTACCAAGACGGCATGCTAGGATTATTCGGGTCAAAACTGGACCTAACCCCCTCTTTGCCATTAAACCATAACCAATCTACTAAATACAATATAGCAATTAGTATTCAAATTTCAAGCAAACAAAAGATATTTTATGTTATTCGAATCACGTAAAAAGGATTCGTAATTTTTCGTAAATAAGAATTCACGATTTTCCTTCGGCAATATAGACCCGCCCTTGCAAGAAAAGCCCGCCTACTATAACATGATATTGCTAACAATCCTATATATAAATATAATATCTAAAAAACAGTTTACAGAGAGGGGTAGAATGAGGGTGCTATCCAAGAGACTAAAAAAAGTTAAAAAGTTCTTCTCAAAGCTGCTTACGGAAACCTCGCCCTTTGACAGCCTTTACGAACACGCCGACAGCGTTCAAGGAACTGTAGAAGCACTGTCCGAAGAAATTCACCACTATACGAACGGAAAGTCGGTTAAAGGCGACAGGGTTTCTGATTTTGAGTTCGAAGCGGATCGGAGCAAACAGGAAATCAGGCGGGATTTGCCCCGCAGCGACCTGCTAATGCCGGTAGCTCGTTCGGACCTGCTTTCGCTGCTCTGGAACCAGGACGAAATCGCCGACAATTCACAGGACGTAGCGGAACTTCTGCCCATGCTGGAGCTAAAAGGGGAACTCCCGGAAGAGTACCGAGAATCACTCGACCAGCTGGCAGAAACCTTAAAGGCTTCAGTCGAAGAATACGGTGAATTAATCAGGTCCGCCGGCGAAATTATCAAGGGTACCAGTTCAAACGTAGAGACTCTGGAAGTCGTGCTGGATTCGATAGAGGACATCAACAGGCTCGAGCACGAGGCGGACAAGAAAACACGCCGGGCGATCAAGTCGGTTTACAGCTCCGATAATCTGGAGGATATAGAGAAATACCACTTAATTCAGATAGCTTTAAAAATCAACAATACCCTGGATCACGTGGAAAATGCCAGCAACTTCATCCGGATAATGACGAACAAATAGTACAAGGTAGAGAATGATAGGGTTACTAATACTGGTTGGGTTTTACGTCGGCTGGAACATCGGGGCAAACGATACGGCCAATTGTATAGGGACCCCGGTAGGTTCGGGTTTGATCTCGTACCGGCGCATGGTTTACCTGGTCGCAGTCTTCGTCGTCCTCGGAGCCCTGCTGCAAAGCCAGAACGTGATGAAGACTATCGGCGAAGGTGTCGTCCAGGAACCCCTTAATCTGCTCGCGGTACTTACTGCCATGCTATCCGCCGGTTTCTTCGTTACCATGGCGACTTTCTTTAAAGTCCCCGTATCCACCTCTCAAGCCATCGTCGGAGGCGTCGTGGGGGCTGCTTTATCAATGGGCAATGGAGTAAACGTCCCCAGAGTGGCAACAATTGGCGAGGTCTGGATAATTTCACCTCCCCTAACGGCACTGATGAGCTTTTTCCTGTACCATCTACTCGCATTCTTCCTGAAGCACGTGCGGCTGGTTACCTTATGGGACAGGTTATTGAGCTACCTGGTAATCCTATCAGGGGCGTACGTCGCCTTTTCCCTTGGTGCAAACGACGTCGGTAATTCCGTTGGCCCCTTAACAGTACTGGGAATTGAAAGGATCTGGCTCGCCCTGATCGGCGGTATCGCCCTATCGGTTGGAGTCATTACTTACGGTAAAAGGGTAACTGAAACCGTGGGCAAGGGGATAACCAGCCTTGGGCCGCTATCAGCCGTTGCCGCACAGACTTCGGCCGCCATAGCAGTACACTTTTTCTCAATAATCGGCATTCCCGTATCGACCTCACAGGCAATCGTCGGTGCAGTAGTTGGCGTCGGGTTGGTCAAAGGAGTCAAAACAGTCAAACTCGGCAAAATCACGGAAATAGTCGTCGGCTGGGTAGCGACGCCGACTGTAGCCGGGTTATTCTCTTTCGGTCTCTACAAAGTGATTCAGCTCTTGCTCGGAAACTAAGCAACCAGGTCGGTCTATCTTTCACCGGAACCGTCTTTTCACCCAAGCCTTTCAACCCAGACCAAGAGAGACGGCACCAAGAAATATGAAAAGGCTCCCGACCACCCGGTAGAGAGTAAATTCTTCACCCAGAAGGAAGAATCCAAACAGAGTAGCGAATACGACCGAGACGTTCCGGAAAGAGGCAACGTACCCGAGTTGAGCAAGCTCCATCGCGCTTAAAGCCAGAAAGTAGGAAAGAGGCATCATTACCCCGGTGGCGCAGATTGATTTGAGGTTTATCTGAACCTCTCGGAAGAGCTTCTCGCGCCTCCGCAATATTACGAGGGAAAGCAATACTGTCGATACGAACGAGTAAGAATACATGAAAAGGAAGGGCGTAAACCTTCTCGCTCCGTTTCCGTCGAGGAAGAGATACAAGGCAATGGTAATGGCCGTGAGTCCGGCAAAAATCAGAGGCGCGCGTTGCTTGAACGGGGAGACTTCCTCCACCTCCGCTTCATCCGACCCACTATCATTATTCCTTTTACTATTGACCAGAAACACCGTGCCGAATGCGACCAGGGTCATCCCCGCGGCTCCGCTGACGCTGGGAGTTTCTCCAATGAAGAAAAACGAAAAGAGTGCAACCAGGAAAGGGGCAAGGCCTCTAGCTATCGGATAGGTAAAAGATATGTCTCCGTACCGATATGCCAGGCTGAGAAAATAATTATAGCCGAAGTGAACTAACCCACTTGCCAGGCCGAAAGCAATAAATTCCAGAATACTGCCGTTTAGCCTGGCAATTCCGCCCATATCAAAGAGGTAGTACAGAAAAAGTGGAGAGAGCAGAAACAGTGCTAGGACTTTTGCGGCCCAGAGGAAGGAGAGCTTGTCCTTGCTGCTCTTTGCCATAAAATTCCAGGTCGCGTGGAGGAACCCCGATCCCAGTACGAGCAAAACCGCAGTTGGGTTCACCGTTTCACCACCGGTTCATCAAAACGAGCCCATGAGGACCGACAATCATTCCAGCGAACTTTAGTCACATCAAAGTCCCGTGCAGTACCCACAGGCCATACGCCAACCCGCCACTAATCGCCGGAGTCAGAACCCACGCCAGAACAATATTGACCACATTCCGCATATCTATGGTTTTTACCCCTTTAACCAAACCTATTCCCAGCACGGCCCCGACGATGGCCTGAGAGGCAGATACCGGAACGCCGATAACCGCAAAGACATTCAGGGTCAGGGCTTCACCGAGTAAAGCAATAAACCCGGTAAAGGGTTCCAGGTTAACCAGATTGTTACCAACGGTCCGGATCACCCGGCGACTATAAGTTATGATTCCGGAAGCAATCGCAAGGGAACCAACCAGTGCACCCATGCGTGGCGTCAGAGCGCCGGACTTCACGTAAACGCCCGTGATATTGGCAACGTTATTGGCCCCGAGAGAATAAGCACTGTAGGCACTAATTAACAGGAAGCCAACCTTCAAGAACTCGTCGTAAAAGAAGTAATCCTTTAGCCACCGCTCGACCAGTTTGCCAACTGAGATATAAAGTAAGTAAGAAAAGACGGCACCACCAATTGGGGTAAAAATCCATGCTACCACCACCTTTAACAAGGTGGCCCAGTGGACGTTCCCCTGCATTACACCTATTCCGATAATCGACCCAACGACTGCCTGTGAGGTCGAAACGGGCAAACCGAATGCGGTCATGGATGTTACCGTAATAGCAGCAGCCAGGCTGATAAAAAATGCACTTAACAAGGTCTGGCTCGCGAGTTTTCCATAGGTCTCAAACCCGCCCTGACCGCTCAACAAAGCCCCAGCTACTACGAAAACCGAGGCCAGTATTGCGGCAGTCCAGAATCTTAAGACCCTGGTCGAAACTGCGAGACCGAATATATTGGCTGCATCGTTAGAACCGAGCGACCAGCCCATAAAAATACCGGATACCAATTGCCACATTATCTACACACCACGAATTTTCTATAATATAAAGTGAAAAAGGAATAGAGGCTTTAAAGAACCCTACCTGATCATATTTATAAATAGTCTAATTATTTCTATAAGTGTAAAGTAACGCTATTAAGTTATCAAGAGAGTGGAATAAAACAGAGACAGGAAGGCTTCCAAACTATCGTATCGTGCTTAAAATTAAAAGAAGAGTGGCAGAAGCCTCCACTTCTGCCACTCTCCGTAAACTTAAAGTCTATATCAAGGGAAAACTCTTTATTCTCCCTCCCATTCCTCGAGTAGTTCGTCGTATGGTTTAGTTTGTGGTTCTTCCGGCCCTCGTTCTGCCTTGGGGGCCCCTTCCTTCTGCAGCCAGTACTCCCTGGTCCGTTTTTCGTTGAGGTCAGGAGAGTACTTGGGCAGTCGCAGTTTGGAGAGCAAGTCGTCCTGTGTCTCGGCGAGATCGTTCATTGCCTTCTCCGGAGTTTTCTGACCCGTTACGGCTAGACCGATTTCCTTCCACCACTGTTCTGCCAGCAGCGGGTAGTGCGGTACGTTCATGCCGGTATCGGTCCAGAGTTTCTCCACAGGCGACTTGTAGAAAGTAATTAAGCCACCAAGTTCGCCTTCGTGTTTGTCCCAGTAATTCGAGTTAACCGTAGACTTCCGGATCGGTGTCCGCCCCACTGCGAATTTACGCATGGTTATGGATTTGGAAACTGCAAACTGTGCCCAGAGCCATGACGCTTCGCGTTTCTCGCCCTGTGTCATCTTCGGAATAGTCCAGCTTCCCGCGTCCTGATAACCAACCTTCATGCCTTCTTCCCAGTACCTGCCGTGCGGCGTCGGTGCTACGCGCCAGAGCGGCATACCATCGTCGTCCGTTACCGTCGATTCGGGCGAGGTAAATGGTTCAGCTGATAGGAACGTGATGTACTGGAATGGCCGCTGGGCCACCGTACCTCGTGAAGCGACAGGACCTGCTTCCGACCAGCCCATGGAGGCGGCGTACGGGGGTGCGTACTCATTTAGCCAGTTAACGTACTTCTCCAGAGCGTAATAAGCAGCCGGTCCGTTCAGGGCACCACCACGTGCTACCATGGAGCCCACTGGTTTCCTGTCTCTAACTCTAATTCCCCACTCGTCAACAGGCATACCATTGGGGAGACCTTTGGACCCTACCCCTGCAATGGAGAGCCATGCGTCAGTAAATCTCCACCCAAGCGACGGCCCCTTCTTACCATAGTCCATGTGACCGTAAATTTTGTTTCCTTCCGGTGGAGGGTTGGGTACCTCGGCCCTGCTTACGTGATCGGTGAAAAACTCTGCGATGTCTTCATAAGCCGCCCAGTTCTGTGGTACACCGAGCTCGTAGCCGTATTTGTCCTTGAATTCGGCTTTCAGATCTGGGTCAGTGAACCAGTCGTAGCGGAACCAGTACAAGTTGGCGAACTGCTGGTCCGGAAGCTGGATTTGTTCGCCCTCGTAATTCTGACCGAATTCGGGATTCAGAAAGTCACCGAGATCCAGATTCGGGTTCGTTATGTCCGAGCCCGCGCCTTCCATGTACTGAGTCAGGTTGACGGCGTCCTGAAGGCGGACGTGGGTTCCAATCAGGTCTGCGTCATTTACCCAGACGTCGTAAATTTTCTGTCTTGTGGCAAGCTGCGTCTGCAGCTTTTCAATTAAATCGCCCTCACCAATTATATTGTGGGTTACCTGAATCCCCGTAATATCATTAAATGCTTTCGTCAGCACGTCGGATTCCCACTTGTGAGTCTTGATAGTTTCTGCTACCGAGTCAATAGAAACTTTGCGGTATCCTTCTGCCGCGTGAGCAAACCAGATTAGTTCTTCAATCTGTTCTTTTACAGTGAAAGTAGAAGGTTGGAATTCTTTATAAACCCAATCAACTGCTGCCTGCTCGTATTCTGAAAGCGGCCCCCATTTGGATTCCGCCCAGTCCATGGCTTCATCTTTACTAATTTTCGGAAAGTTCGGTTCGTCCGGCCAGTCCTGTGCAGTCACGCCAACTAGACTAAACGACAGAGCTAAGAGTAGTGCCAGGGTTAACCCCAGCCACTTCGTTGATTTTTGACTCATTTTAGCCCTCCTGAGCTTTTTGAGTTATTGCGATCAAATTGACATAAACTGTCAAGCTCAAATTACCTTTACCACCTCCAGGGAAGTAAAGAGAAGTCTCGAGTTCTGATTAAAACCACCGCAGTATGATCGTTCCTTCGACCGCGCCGATTCCCATTGCCCACCAGATGGAAAGGGTTGGAACAACTCCCAGCCAGATGAATACCGTCGAACCAAGAGCAAGCAGGCTGATAAATACACGGTCTCCCCGGGTCGTCTCTATCGGTAACCAGCCCTTTCTGGGGTAACCAGGTGATCGGATATCGTAGAGGGTAAGGAAGATTAACATTGCGACGATGCTGCCGAAGAAATAAGCCGAGGGTAGCGTCCAGCGCATCCAGCCCATAATTAGACCCTCCCCATTGCGAATCCTTTAGCCATCAGGTTCCTGATAAAGTAAACTACCAGTGCACCCGGTATCATGGTCAGCACACCTGCAGCTGCCAGCACTCCCCAGTCCCATCCACCTGCTCCCAGACTGCGGGAGAGCGTCACCGTAATCGGCTTTGCTACCGTAGAGGTCAGCGTT
>Ga0207797_1001312_pt1 | contig 18069 bp, 19 predicted proteins | sample PRCRCaboRojoPR_6_FD_187275 | JGI IMG/M metagenome (GOLD analysis project Ga0207797, IMG submission 187275) | Marine sediment microbial community from Cabo Rojo, Puerto Rico - PR CR 10% Liquid 1 (SPAdes) | ecosystem: Environmental > Aquatic > Marine > Coastal > Sediment | place: Cabo Rojo, Puerto...
CATGACCACCTTTGATCCCCACACTACCCGGACCTCCTCCCGCAGCTGCCGGGAGTGCCACCTCGACCCCAAGACCCTCGGCCTGGGCCAGGGGCACCTCCTGACCGGCCCGGACGGAATCGCCTTCGAGCCGCTCTATGACGCCGAGCTTTCGCACTTCGGCATGGCTGCGCCACCAGAGGCCTTCGGCAGCCTGAACGGGACCCAGCTTCAGACCGCCTCCCGTCCTGACAGACGGAGCTGGACACGAGCCGAGCTCGAGGCCATCCTCAGGCCGGCGCCTTGCCTGGCCTGCCATTCCCAATATGATGATTCCATCTACGAGGATTTCGGGCAAAGCCTCAAGCGGCTGAGAAATGGCCGGGCAGAGGGCTGCCCGGTCAATGGAGGGGGCGGCTGAAGAGCCTAACTGATTGGTGAAAAACCGTCTTGACAGCAGGGCGTTCAAAAAGATGCAGCTGCGAGGCGCAAGAAAAATTCAGGGTTGACGAGTATTCTGTCATACGCGGGGGTCTGCATTTTTTGAAGCAACGAAGCAGATGGAACTTTTTCAACGCCCTGCTAGGCCATCATCCTGCCGGCCAGACAGGCCTTGCAGGAGCCCGAGCGGAACCGGGCCGCGTCCGAAAGCGACAGCAGGCCGATAACAGCAGGCGAATCGGAGCTGGAGATGAAGATGCGCTTGGTGTCGCGCAGGAGCATCCTTTGCAGAGCTGTAGTCAAGGGGTCAAAGGCCTGGCAGGTCAGCACCGGAGCGCTCATGATCTCGCCGGCTCTGGTCTCAGGTGTCAAGCCGTGAGCGTAGGCCAGGACGAGGTCGGTTGTGGAGATCACCCCGGCGGCAGGGTCGTCGTCGCTGTGGATCAGGACGGCCCCGAAGCGTTTTTCGGAGAGGACCTCGATAATCCGCTCCAGACTCTGATCGATGGGGCAGGAGACCGGCCCGGGCGTCATAACTTCCTCGACCCGCAGAGCCCTGCCTGCCTGGCCATCATGGTCAGGGCTGTTCAGCTTGTGGAGGCTCTGCTTACAGGCCCAGCAATAGCGATACAGAAGCCCCACGATGTCTGAGTAAGCCAGAATGCCGATGATGCTGCCGGGATGCTCTCCCTGCACGTAGATCTGATGGATGCGCTGCTCGAGCATCATGGACAGGCCATCTTCCAGCTTATCGTCCGGAAAGCAGGTCAGAAGCGGGCTTGAGAGAACCGCCCCCAGCTCGGTCTCCAGGGGCAGGCCGGCATAGAAGGCAGCCATCAGGTCGGTCCCGGAGACGACCCCCTGGGGCACGCCCCCATCGCTTCGAACCAGGATGGCATTGACCTTGAATTTGATGAGTGCGTTGACGCTTTTCCCGAGGCTGGCCTCCACGGGGAGGGAAACGACCTGCCGCCGCATGGCCTCCAGAACCAGAATGCCGCTCAGGACGCTTTTCTTTTTGATGGCGATCATGGTCCGGCTAAACGATCCTGTGCATGAGCTGATAGAAGACGTCCGAGATGTAGACCACCCCGACGACCTGCTCCCCTTCGATCACCGGCAGCCGCCTGATGTGCTTTTTGAGCATCACATCCACGATCAGCAGAACATGCGTCTCTGGGCTGATGGTGACCACCTCCGTGGTCATGATGTCCCCAACCCGGATGTTCTTGACCTTGCCCAGGAGCTCCTCAAACAGGCCGGCCGGCTTCAGGTCGTCCATTTCGCCCCAGATATGGACATGCTTGGGTTGAATGAACAGCAGGATGTCGTACATGGAGAGCATGCCCACGAGGCGGCCGTCCCCATCCGTGACCATGAGGCCGAACATCTTCCGGCCCAGTGCCCGGCTGATCTCGGAGAACCGCTCCACGGCCTGGACAACCGTGTTCTCCGGCTGCAGGGCCTCAAACCGCGGGTCCATGATCTCCCTGGCTCTCATGCGGCCTCCTCCCAACGGACGGACCAGGCTCAGAGCACCAGGTAGCGGTCGCACTCCTCGAGCATCTCGGCGTGCCTGGCCTGGGTTACGAACTCCTTGAAGCCCACGCCGGGGACCTCTTTGCCTTCCAGGCCATTGGCCCTGAAGCTCACATCGCAGACGTAGAGCTGAGCCTTGTCCACCAACCGTTCAAAGTCCTTCTCCTGGGTCAGCAGGACCGAGCTCCCGGTGAAGAAGATCTTCACCTGGACTCCCTTGGCCTGGGCCGCCGAGGTCAGGTTGACCACGTAGTCCAGGTGCTGGTCCGAGCTGACCATAATGCCGAGTAACTGAGCCATGGCATTGTCCCGCCTGGTTAGAGGGTTGCACGCTTTTCCGTACGGCTTCGGACAGAATCAATCATCACCACCAGCTGATGACCTTGTCGGCCTTGAAGATGGCCTCCACCACCTGATCCCAGTCCACCTCGTCCCGGTAAAGGTCCAGGGTCTCTGCCTCCGGACCGGAAACCTCCTCGATCAGCGCCGTCACAGTCTCGTCCGGCTCTGAACGGCATATGTGCAGCACTTCCATCCGGCACCTCCATCAGAAGGGAATAACGATATCAGCTGCTCTGACCTTCTTGCCCAGCTCGGGCAGGCTGATGGGTTGAAACCCGTACTTGTCCACGTTGGCCTGGTGGTTGGAGAAGCGCTCGCCCTCCATCTCGTCCAGGAACTCCATGTTCTCGCTGTAGGCCTCATCCATCTCGGCCACCTCGTGGTTCAGAACGACCATGGACACCGAGGCCATCTCCAGCAAGGCCCCGAGGCTGGTCCGCAACCCTTCGTACTGCTGCTCAGGGTCCTTGATGAGCACAACGATCGTCTTCATGGCCTCTCTCCTTTTCAAATGACCTTGACAAAGTAGCGGGTCCGCCCGCCATCCTCGTCCACGAAGCCGAGGAACTCGGCATTGCCCTTGTTGCAGTACTCGGGAATGTCGTTCTTGGATCCTGGATCGGTCCCGATGATCTCCAGAATCTGTCCCGCAGACATGGTCTTGAGCACCTTCTTGGTCTTGAGCAGCGGCATGGGGCAGCTCAACCCGCTGGTGTCAAGCACCTGGTCGGCTTGAATGCTTTGAACGTCCATGAATGTCCTCCGTTCTTTTACAGTGTTTCGGCGGCGTTCTTGGTGATCTGCAGTGTATAGCCGCCGTCATTTTCCAGAAGCTCACCAAGCTGCAGAGGGTAATGCCTCAGAATGGCCATGAGATCATTGAGGCTCTCCGGATGGATATGCACCAGAGACAGCGTGTCTCCCGGATGGAGCCCGTGGAGGCTCTGGATAACCTTGAGATGGACGAATGGGCTTATCACCCCCCGCAGGTCGAGCTGCTGGTGTCCTTTCCCCTCCATGATCGTGTCCCTGCCGGCTGAGTTCCTCCGTCCCTGTGAGCCTGAATATCCAACCAAACGCCCGGCTCGCACCCGTCTCCCGGCCGAGCCTGTCCTGTATAGAGCAATATCAATGCCAGCGAGGGGATTGCACCCCCGATGGCGTGAGAAATCGCCGATATGCCCGTCAGGACATTGATATTCCAGCATTTCAGACCGGCATCGCTGGCATGCGGAGATCCAGTTTGCATTTCGGCGTTGGAAAAAAGGCGTTCACATGCTATTCATACTTAAACAGGTGTCCAAAAAGGAGCGCGTACAACCCCATGTTTGAACAAGACCTGAACATCTACTGGAAGACCGTGGTGGACACGATCCACGAAGGGGTCATGGTCGTCAGCACCGACGGGAGGATTGTCTCCGTCAACCAGGGGATGGAGAGGCTGACCGGCTACACCAGGCAGGAGCTCGTGGGGAGCTCCTGCCTCATCTTCAACTGCGACGTGTGCAAGCAGATCAGAAGCGAGGAGCCGCACTACTGGTGCTCCCTGTTCCGGATCAGGAAGGTCAGAATGCGCCACTGCACCATCCAGCACAAGGATGGACGCTTCATTCCCGTTCTGAAGAACGCCTCGGTGCTGGCGGGTACTGACGGTGAAATGATCGGTGCAGTCGAGACCATGACCGACCTCTCCGAGGTGGTCGAGAAAGAGCAGCAGCTTGAGGCCTGCCGGCAAGAGCTCGGAACAGCGAGCGCCCCATACGGCATAATGGGCCATTCGGCCGCCATGCAGCAGGTCTTCGACCTCATCCCCAACGCTGCCCAGTCTGACGCCCCGGTGATCGTCACCGGAGAAAGCGGAACCGGCAAGGAGCTCGTGGCCCAGGCCATCCATGCGGCCAGCCCGCGAAAGGATAAGCCTTTGATTAAAGTCAACTGCGCCGCTCTACCGGAATCCCTTCTGGAAAGCGAGCTCTTCGGCCATGTCAAAGGGGCCTTCACCGGGGCCGTGGCCAGCCGCGAAGGACGTTTTGAGGCGGCCAACGGCGGGTATATCCTGCTCGACGAGATCGGGGACCTCCCCCTGTCCATCCAGGTCAAGCTCTTGCGGGTCCTCGAGGACAGGGTCATCGAACGGGTGGGGGATCATCGGCCTATCCCGGTTGATGTGCGCATCATTACGGCCACGAATAAGGACCTCCGGGAGCTCGTTCAGGCGGGCGCCTTCCGGGAGGACTTCTTTTTCCGGGTTAACGTCATCCCCATCCATCTCCCGGCCTTGCGGGAGCGGCTTGACGATCTCCCGCTTCTGGCCGAAACCTTCTTTCACCGTTTAAAGGCCAAGACAGGAAAGGACATTCAAGGCATCAGCCACGAGGCCATGGATGTCCTCTACCGGCACAACTGGCCTGGCAACATCCGCGAGCTCAAGAGCGTTTTCGAGTACGCCTTTGTGGTCTGCAACCAAGCAACCATTCAGCCGGAGCACCTGCTGCCCTCGGTGCAGCATTCCGAAGGGAGCGAGATGGCCAGCAAGCCCGTTCATCAGCCCGCAACGAGCTCGGAGCGGAAGAAGCAGGAGCTGATCGAGGCCTTGCAGCGGACCGGGGGCAACCGCTCCGAGGCAGCCAGGCTCCTAGGCATTTCCAGAACCACGGTCTGGAATCGAATGCGCCGGTTCAACATCTCCCTCAGCAGCAGCATCACCGAGAAGGCCTTGGACAGCAAGGCCTAGCAGAGTGTTGAAAAACCTTTTAAAGCAGGCTGGTCAGAAAGGCAAAGATGTGAGGCGCAAGAAAAATTCAGGACTGGAGCGTATTCTGCCATTCGTGAAGGTCTGAATTTTTCGCAGCTTTGAGACAGATTTGCCTTTATCAACAGCCTGCTCGGCCCTTGCCCAGGAGCGCCCGGCAAGCCGCAGAGCCTTTCCCCCGACTACGGGGCCAAGCGCAGCTGCGGTTGTCTCGGCGCAGCAAAAAGTATACTATAGAGGTGTAATATAGGCTAGATGAAAAGACAGGCGAGCAATACAGTTTTGAATGCGTATGGGAGAGAAGCATCGCACAAGGGAGCTGCGCTCTCTAACCGAATCGGACGGATTCTCCATCGCCAAGCTGGACTCCCCGCCCAGGCTCTACGTCTTCCTGAAATCCCTCGACCAGGCCGAAGCCGACAGGTACGGCCAGGCCCTCAGGGAGCTCTCCGAAGAGGCTGCCAGCAGCGTAGTGATCATCGATTGCTTCGAGCTGGAGCTCCAGAGCAGAGACCTCAGCCTGCAGAAGGCGCGGGATGCCCTTGTCGAGGCCGGGGTGAGGAACATTTACCGGGTCGGACCGTTCGAGAACCTCTGCAAGGTCATTAAGTCCCTGGAGTATGAAAGCCGATACAACGCCTACTTCACCTTGAGCTACGGCGAGCTGAACAACCTCCTCCGCCTGCTGAACAGGTAGCCCCAGACCGGCCATCCCTGGGAGAGGCAAGGGCATACCGAACGGATCACGGCCAATCGACTGCTTGCCATCTATGGGCCAGGGATGTGTCAACACGCAGACCAACCACCCCCCGAGGCCTCCTTGAAAAGGAGGGGAGCCGGAAATGTTTGATTGTATCGTGACCCTCAGGCCTGCCGAGTCAGCAAGGCTGTTGCGCGAGCTTTTGCAAAAGAGGCTCCCATTGAACGGCAAACTTTTGCACAGCCTCCAGGCCCATTCATATAGTCCTTAGCTAAGAGAAGCCATTACAGCCCACTTCAGCCCGCCGTCAGAAAACGTCGTCGCCGGCAGCTCCTTTGCCATCGACCTGCTGGCCGACATCCCCGAGCAGGAGTTGATCAGCGGCTTCGGGCTGGAGCTGGTCTATGACGACACCCTGCTGTCCCTGGACAGCTTCGACAGATCGGACTCCTTTCCCTTTTATACTGCCGGGGGCATCAATACCAGGGAGATAAACGGTCTGGTCGGCTGGAACTTCCATCCCGGACCATTCGGGGACGACATCCTTCTGGGCACCCTGCAGCTCAGCTGCCTGGGTGAGGGAGATTCAAGCCTCGACCTGGTCAAAAACCCCGATACCTGGATTTCCAGCGCCTTCTGGATCACCAACGTTTCCGGGGGCCGGACCGCAAGGCCCTGGACCTATCAGGCGGGCGAGGTCAATCAGAGGCCTGTCCCCGAACCGGTGTCAGTCTTGCTGTTCGGCACGGGGCTGCTCGGGCTGGCGGGCCTTTTTCGCAGGAAGCTTCTCGGCAAAGCCGGGTAAAGGCAAGCCTCTCGGTGCTCTCAGCGCCTCTGTGCTCGGCCTCAGGTCAGGCCTCACTTCTCCGAAAGCTCCAGTAGCCCGGAGCGGTAGGCGTCCAGGTAGCTCATGCAGTACTCGTCGCGGCCCATGAGGGTCTCGGCGGCCACGATATTGGCCATCATCCGGCGGTCCAGAGGGTTGATGATCGCTCCGTCAAGACCGCGGCCGATGGCCAGGACCATGAAGGCCTGATTCAGAAAGACCCGCTTGGGCAGCCCAAAGGAGATATTGGACAGGCCGCACATGGTATGCACCCTTTCGAAGCGGCCGCGGATGCCTTCGATGGCCTTGAGGAACTCCGGGCCGTAGCTCTGATCTGTCCCGATGGGCTGGACCAGGGGATCGACAAAGACGTTCTCCAGGGCTACCCGGTTCTGCTCCAGCCGGTTGATCAGGTCCTCGGCGATGCCTAGCCGGTCGCCGGCTGTGGCGGGCATGCCTTGATCGCTCATGCACAGGGCCACGACCTTGAGCTCTGATCCGGCCAGCAGGGGGATGAGCCCGTCGAAGCGCTCCTTCTCCAGGGAGATGGAGTTGATCATGGGCGTTCCGGCATGCACGGACAAGGCCGCCTCGATGGCCTTGGGATCCGGGCTGTCCAGGCAGCAGGGGAGATCGACCTCCGCCTGCACGGTCTGCACGAGCCATTTCAGGTACTCGGCCTCCTCACCGACAAAGGTCCCGGCATTGACGTCGATGTAGTCGGCCCCGTGCTCGGCCTGGGCCCTGGCCAGCTCCTTGATGGAGGCGGCGTCGCCGTCCTGGATGGCCTGGGCGACCTTCTTCCGGCTGGCGTTGATCAGCTCGCCGACAATGATCATGATCGCTCTCCTTGGTGTCTTTTCTCAGTCAATGTACCAGGCCCTAAGAGCTATTGAAACCAGGGCTGAACGAGCTGTTCAGCCCTGGCTTTTGAAGGCCTGGTGCCCGGTGATGTGCCGGCCGAGGATGAGGGTGTGGATGTCGTTGGTCCCTTCGTAGGTGTAGACGCTCTCGATGTTGGCCATGTGCCTGATTGGCGAGTAATCCAGGGAAATGCCGTTGGCTCCGAGCATGTCCCTGGCCGTCCGGGCGCACATCCTGGCCACCTCGACGTTATTCTTCTTGGCAAAGGAGATGTGCTCAGGACGCACCCCGCCTTCATCCAGGAGGCGCCCCACCCTGTAGGACACGAGCTGGCCCTTGCCGATCTCCATGAACATGGTCACCAGCTTGTCCTGGACCAGCTGGTAGGAGGCCAGGGGCTGATTGAACTGGACCCTGTCCCTGGAGTAGCTCAGGGCGGTCTCGTAGCAGTCCATGGCCGCCCCTAGAGCGCCCCAGGAGATGCCGTAGCGGGCCTTGTTCAGGCACTTGAAGGGGGCCTTCAGGCCTTCGGCCTCCGGCAGCCGTTGCGACTCGGGCACCCGGCAATCGACCAGGCCGAGCTCACCCACACCGCCGGCCCGCATGGAGCCTTTCCTGTCCAAGGACGATTGGCTGAAGCCTTTGGTGCCCTTCTCGACAATAAAGCCTCGAACGACGCCAGCGGACTCGTCCCTGGCAAAGACGACGGCCAGATCGGCGATGTCCGCTTCGGTGATCCAGGTCTTGGTCCCGTTGAGCACCCATTCCTGACCCTCGCGCCGGGCCGTTGTCTCCATGGATCCGGGATCCGAGCCGATATTCGGCTCGGTCAGGCCGAAGCAGCCGATGAAGCTCCCTTCGGCCAGCTTGGGCAGATAGGTGCACTTCTGCTCCTCGCTCCCAAAGGCCCAGATAGGATACATGACCAGACCTGAGCTCACGGCGATAAAGCTCCTCAAGGCGCTGTCCACCCGCTCGACCTCCTGGCAGATGAGGCCGAACTCCACGTGGTTGGCGCCAGGGCAACCGTACTCCGTCGGCAGAAAGGCGCCTATCATGCCGAGCTCGCCCATCTGGGTGGCCAAATCCCGGAAGTCCAGGGGATGCTCCCGGTGGAAGGCCTCGGCCACCAGCGGCTCGATCTCCTTGCTGACATACTCCCGAACGGATCGACGAATGAGCTTCTCCTCGCGGCTCAGCTGATCGTCGATGCGGAAAAAGTCAAGTCCCTTGAAGGCCATGCGTTCCTCCTGTGGCTGAGCGCGTTCAGCTCAGCCGACTGTAATGATTTTTGCTCGAATCCAATCGAGGGCTTCTGCAAGCCCGTGTGCCTGCCCAGGGGTAAGCCCGAGAGCTCGTATACACCATCATGCCTGGGTAGGAACATCCAAGCATGAAAAAAGCGCCAAGTTGGCGTAGCCGGGCTTCAGATTCCCTTCACGGGCTGCCATCAGGTGATGCCTCTGCCCAAGGGCGCGCCGTCAGAACCTGCTCCACGGTTCTGCGCGACTCAGAGGCAATCTCGGCCGAAAAGCGTTTCTCCAGGGCACTCAGCAGCATGTCGCGGTGTATAGCCCGCTCCATTCCGGCCAGGGCGGCCAGACAACCCAGAGCCCAGTCAACCCTTTTCAAGCCAAGCCCCGGCAGATCGAGGTCGACGACACCAGCCCGAGTCTTGGGCATATCGATGCCCGCCGCCCGCAGAACAACAGCCTCCGGCCCAAGGCGCTCAAAGACCGAGGGACGCCTGGCCACCCCATCCTCGGCCAGGGCCAGCACCACAGAGGGTTCCAGCAGACCGGTATATTCGATGACCTCGGGAGACAGGATGACCTCGCTGATAGAATGGCCGCGCAGGACCGTGATAGGATAGTCGCTCTTCAAGGTGGCCTGCAGGCCGGCGCTCATGCCGGCCAAACAGAGGAGCTCCCCAGCCGTGACCACCCGCTGCCCGGCCGCGCCGAGCAGGAGGACCTCCTGCCGCACCGGCTGCGGCGAAGCGAATGCAGGCTCGATCGCCGGAGGCAGGCTCACTTCGGGGCACTCCGAGGCCTTGCGGCGGTAGGAGCTCCCGTACTCCGGACGCTCATTGGCCTCGATGGGACCGTTCAAGGGCGGCAGGGCGGCCAGCTCCTCCTCGATCATCTTCGGGGTCAGGCGGTTTTGCTTGCTGAAGCGGCCGGGACAGACCCCCCGGATATCCACAGCGCTGAAGCCGGTGAAGCCGATGGCCCGGGCGAGGAGCTCGGGAAGCGCCCTGGAGGTCGCCGAGGACCGGGCCACAAAGGGAGCTCCAGCCGCTTCGACGACCCTGCCCGGATCCATGGGCCTCTCCAGGCTGTTCAAAAAGCTCGAGCCCAGCCGGCTCGACTCAGGCGTAGTCGCGGAAAACTGCCCGCCGGTCATGCCGAAGTTGAAGTTGTTCAGAATGAGCAGGGTCAGGTCCAGGTTGCGCCGACAGGCGGCCAGCACGTGGGCGCCGCCGATACCCAGGCCGCCGTCGCCCATGGTCGCGACCACGGTCAGCTCCGGGCGGGCGAGCTTGAGCCCGGCCGCATAGGTCAAGGCCCGGCCGTGCAGGCCGTGCAGGGCATGAGTGTGAAAGAAGGTATCGAACAGCCCGGAGCAGCCGATGTCGCTGACCAGGGCGATCTCCTCGCCGCGGAGCCCGAGCTCCTGAAAGGCCTGGTCCAGCGCCCGGACGACAGCCTCGTGCGAGCAGCCCGGACAGAAGACCGGCGGACGCTCCGTGTTGAGCAGGCTAGCCATGAACAGCCTCCGTGATCTCTGTCGGGGTCAGGAGATCCCCATCCATTCGGCCCAGGCCGCGCACAGACCTGTTCGGCAGAATGCGCTGGACCTCCCGGGCATACTGGCCCTGGTTCATCTCGGCGACAACGACCAGCCCGGCCCGGCTGCAAGCCTCTCGGATCCGTCCTTCCAGAACAGGCCAGAGGGTCCTGAGGATGAGCACGGAGACGGACCGCCCCTGCCGCTGCAGGACCGCCAGAGCGGCCAGGGCCGCCCGGGCCGTGACCCCGTAAGTGATGATGACGGCTTCGGCCTCCGGCTCTCCGCGCAGCTCGGCAAAGGCCATCTCCCCGGCATGGGCCTCGACCTTGCGCCGCCGCCGCTCCTGCATGGCGGCGATTACCTGGGGATCCGTGGTGATATAGCCATCCTGGCCGTGGGTCGAGGAGGTTTGCCGCACCAGGGCCGTCTGTCCGCCGATAGGGAGAAACAGAGGCACGTCCTGGCCCGGCCGGGTCCGGAAAGGAAGATACCCCTGGCCGGGTTCCGGCCGGGTCCGCTCCCGCACAGCCGGCAAGGCGAGCCCGGACAGATCGATGCTCTCCTTGGTCAGGCCGATCTCCTTGTTGGAGGCCAGAAACACCGGGCAGCGGAAGGCCTCTGCCAGGTTGAAGGCCTGGACGGTCAGGACCAGGCAGTCCCGGACATCCATGGGGCAGAGGACGATAACCGGCTGTCCCCCGGAGCTGCCCCAGCGCATGAACTGGATGTCGCTGTCCGCGCCCTTGGTGGCCGATCCGGTCGATGGGCCGAGCCGCTGCACATCCACGATGACCAGGGGAATCTCCGAGCCGATCGCGAAGGAGATGTGCTCGGAGAAGAGGCTCAGCCCCGGCCCCGAGGTGGCCGTCATGGCCTTGAGGCCGGCCATGGAGGCTCCGAGGCAGGCTCCAATGGCCGCAATCTCGTCCTCGGCCTGCAGGACGGTTCCCCCGGACGGGGGCAGAATCCCCAGCATGGCGTTGAATATGCCTGTGGCCGGCGTGATGGGATAGCCCGAGAAGAACCCGCAGCCGGCCCAAAAGGCCCCCCACGCCACGGCCTCGTTGCCGTCCAGCATCCTAAATCCGCTGAGGTCATACTGCCCTGCGCACTTACCCATGATTCCGCTCCGATTGCCTGCTCTGCGCTGCACTGCCCTCGGTACTGCCTGACCCTCTTCAGGACCTTGGCCAGGGAAAGCTCCTCCTTACTCTGGAAAGCCGCTTTGTTCAAGGAGCCAATGTGGTGCTGTGAGCAGGGTGCTCTGGGCTGTCCGGTTTTCAAACCGCTCAAGTTGATATAGCATAGTGCTCAACCGGTCGACTTGCCGACTGGCCTTCCGGGTACTGGCCCGGTGAACCACATCCGTCAGGTCTCTACCCCATGCACCAGCTCATCCCCATGGTTCGCCAGAGCTTGGAAAGGGACACCTCCGTCGCCCTGGTAACCATTATCGCCCAGAGCGGTTCAACACCGAGGTCACGCGGGGCCGCCATGCTCATCACCCCTGAAGGCCGCCAACAGGGCTCCATCGGCGGCGGCCCAGCTGAGGCCTCAGCCCAGCGGGCTGCGGCTGAGGCCCTGGCCAGAAGAACCCCCCGCCTGCTGAGCGTCGATCTCAGCAATTCAGAAGCCTCGGAAGCCGGGATGGTCTGCGGCGGAAAGCTCGAGCTCCTCATCGACGTCATCGTTCCCCTGAAGGAGGAGCTCGAGCTTTTCGCCGCCCTGGACAGGAGCTTGCAAGAGAGCCAGCCCTGCACCCTCGTTCGCACCATCATCGGACCCAAACCTGATATTGAGCGTATCGAGCGCTGCCTGATCAATCATCGCGGCCTGATCTGCGGGCGCTTCTCCCTGAGCCGGGACATGCTCGACCACCTGCTAACCATCGGCCTGTCAGCCAGTGAGCCAACCGTGTTTCAGCTGGACATCGGCCGACTGCTCATCGAACCACTGCAGACGACCGAGCGGCTTTTTCTCTTCGGAGCCGGTCATATCGGCAAGGCCGTTGCCGACCTGGCGCGAGGCCTTGACTTTCGCCTGATGGTTTTTGACGACCGCGAGGCGTTCGCCAACCGCCAGCGCTTTCCCGAAGCCGAGGACATCCGGGTTGTGCAGGGCTTCGAGCAGGCCGTGGCCGGATTGGAGCTCGATCTGAGGAGCTTCGTGCTCATTGTCACCCGCGGTCACCATTATGACCAGAGCGTCCTCGCCCAGGTCCTGGGCACCAGGGCCGGATACATCGGCATGATCGGCAGCCGCCGCAAGCGCGAGGCCATTTATGGGGCCCTTCGCTCCAAAGGCTTCACCGAGGCCGACCTGCGGCGGGTGCATTGTCCGGTGGGGCTGGACATCGGCGCGGAAACTCCCGAGGAGATCGCCATAAGCATTGCCGCCGAGCTCATCGCTGTCCGCAGGAAGGCTCGGCCGTGATCCAGGCCCTGGTTCTGGCCGCCGGCCGCTCGCGGCGCATGGGGCAGTTCAAGCCGCTCTTGCCCCTGGGAAGCAGCACGGCTCTGGCCCTGATCGTTGAGACCTTCCGCACGGCTGGAGTTGAGGACATCATAGCCGTCAGTGGCCATCGGCACCGGCAGACCGCCGAGGCCTGCGCCGATCTCCGGATCGACTGCGTAGCCAACCCGGACCACCGCTTGGGGATGTACTCCTCGGTCCTGGCCGGAGCCCGATCCCTATCGGGTTCCTGCCGGGCCTTCTTCGTTCTGCCGGCGGACATCCCCCTGGTCAGGCCCTGGACCATCCGCAGGCTGGTCCAGGCCTTTGAAGAGACACGGCCTGCGGCGGCTCTGCCCTGTTTTCTGGACAAACGGGGACACCCGCCTTTGATCTCCTCCGAGCTCCTCCCGACCATCCTGGACCACGACGGGTCCGGGGGTCTGCGGCGTGTCCTGAAGATGTCAGCTAAGCGCATCGCTGAGATCGACGTCTTCGACCGGAACATCCTTCTCGATCTCGACCGTCCGGATGACCTCCCAATTGCCCGGCAGAGGCTGAACCGTCTCAGGCGCCTGGATCGCGGCGAGGCCATGGCCCTGGCCGAACGGATCATCGCGCTTCCACCGGTAGGCTTGGCCCACGGGCAGGCTGTAGGCCTCACGGCCGAGGCCATGGCCCGGGCGGCCAATCGGGCCGGAGCATCGCTGGATCCGGAGCTCGCTTTCGCCGGCGGCCTGCTGCACGATGCGGCCAAGGGCGTCCCCAACCACGAGGAGGCCGGCGCACGGCTCCTCCTGGATATGGGCCTGGAGGACCTTGCCCCCATCGTGGCTGTACACCGGGACATCGAGCTGAGTGAAGCAGACCCCATCGCTGAACCCGAGCTGGTCTCCCTGGCGGACAAGCTGGTCCGCGGCCGGGAGCGAATCAGCCTGGAGGAACGCTTCCAGGAGCTGATCGACCGGCACCGGAATGACTCCGAGAAGTTGGCCGCAATCAAAAGGCGCCGGGCAAACGCCCGGACCGTCCGGGCCAGGGTGGAGAGGCTCATCGGGCATGATTTAGGCTCGGTCCTGCCCGATCTGAGCCGGAGACGGCTTGCAGAGCCTCCGTGATTCCACTCAGCCTCAGCTGTCGGCCTGAGGCTCACTGGCCGATACCGCAGAGGGCAAACGCCGCTCCGCCGTCCATGAGAGTGAACACCGAGAAGAAGGTGCCGCCTGCCTATGACTTCAGCAACCTATGTCTATCAAGATATCCCCTGCGAGCTCGACCTGATCGACCTGCTTGATGATCTGTGCATCGAGCCGGAAACCGAGGAGGCCGAGACTCTGGCGGGGCTCGTCTCCCAGGCCCGAGCCCTGGCCAGGCCGAAGGTTCTCTTTCGAGAATGCTTCATTCAAAACCGCCAGCGTGACAGCCTGACCATCGACGGTATTCCCTTTCAGAGCAAGGTCCTGTCCGCTGTCCTCGAGTCTGCAGAGCGGGTCTTCCCCTTTGTGGCCACCTGCGGCCGGGAGCTGGACCGGATCGAGGTCGACCCGGGGGACTTTCTGACCAAATACTGGCTGGAGACCATCAAGGACCGGGCTCTGAGCTGCAGCAGACGGTTCCTCCAAGTGACCATCGCTGAGCTTTTCGGTCTTTCCAAGGCCTCGGAGCTGAGCCCGGGCTCCGGTGATGCTTCCGTCTGGCCGCTTGAGCAGCAGGGCCTGCTCTTCCGGCTCCTGGGCGATGTCTCCGGCCTTATAGGCGTGGAGCTGACCGAAAGCTGCCTGATGATCCCCACGAAAACCGTCTCCGGTATTCGCTTTCCCACCGAGGTGGAGCTGACCAGCTGCCAGCTCTGCCGGCGCGCGGACTGCCCGTCGAGGCGCGCCCCGTTTGACCGGAGGCTCTGGGAGTCCCTGCATTGACACCCGACCCGCAATCCCCTATTGTCTAGGATCATGAGAGCATAAAGGGGCTTCCCCTATGCGGCCCGGGCTCTGCTTTGCGGGAGATCGGCTCCCGCCCCGAACCTCACTGAGCCAGGCTCTCGCCTGGCTCTTCTTTCGAGAAATTACCAGGGCTTTCCGCTCGAAGCAGGAGGTTGCCCTGCATCCTGGAAACAGAGGAGGCGCTATGACCCTGAAGCTCGTTGGCGTCGGCGGGCTCGGCCTGATGCTCAGCCCCGCGGCCAAGCACCTGCAATCAGGATCTCCGGCCCGTTTTTTGCGTATCCACGACCGCGGGACCCGCGATGCGAGGCGTGACACCTGCCGTGAAGCCTGGAAAAACCACGGGGCCGAGCTGGTACCCGACCTCGCCTCGCTGATCGGCGACGGAGACTTCGACGGGGTGGTCGTCTGTGCCGGAAAGAACGGCGATGACCTGGACATCCTGCGGTCCCTGCTGGCCATCATCAGCCGGAGCTGCTCCAAGCCTCCGTTCATCCTGCACCTGTCCACGGTGAGCACCCGTTTCGTCGAGGCGGCCACGGCCGCCTTGAGCACTTCCGGCATCAGCTATGTCAACTACCCGCTCACCGGGGGGCCTGCCGGGGCTGAGGCCGGCACCATGCTCATTCTGGCCAGCGGCGATCCAGACCTTTACGCCAAGCTCGAGCCGACCCTCCAGACCATCGGCAGGCCGAAGTTCTTCAGCGAGCGGAACGCCGCCGGGGCCGAGGTCAAGCTTATCGGTCAGCTCATGGTCTTCAACGGCCTGATGGGGATATCCTCGGCAGCTGCCCTCAAGTCGGCCTGCTTTCAGGAATCTCTAAGCGGTGAGGCCCAGGCGGACTTTTTCGATTTCCTCAACGGCGGTGCCGGCGGCACCCGGCAGTGGGACGTGGCCTTGAGCAAGGGCATCCGGGACAACATCTGGGATCAAGGGTTCATGCTTCAGCACGCTGTGGTAGACGCCATATACGCCGCCGAGCTCGTCAGGGAGCGGTCTGTCTCCACCCTGGCCGTGCTGCCCATGATCACAACAGCCCTGGCCTTCGCCTACCTGCTCCGCAAGCACCCGGATCAGCCGCTGGCCACGCACGCCCTGGTCCGGGAGCTGACAGCCGGGCAGGCTCCGGACCTGGATGCCTTTCTCGGTGAACGGCTCGCGTTCTCCGCCCCGGGGCGGAGCCTGGAGATGGCCATTGAGGCCCTGCCGCCCAGGGTCCGGGATTCTGTGCTCCTGGACGTTTCCGAGGAGAGCTTTCAGGCCGATCTCTGATGGGGCTCTTACCGGAGTGCAAGAAATCCTTCCGCCATTGTGGGATAATTGACCCCCTTATGGGCTGCATGATACTGTTTTTCACTATTACCGGCTGGAGCACCATGACCGCCGCGTTTACCAAGAAGACACAGCCACAGGTTTCCAGCGCAAGGATATCATGCTCAGACGTTACTCAGCGCAACGGCTCCACCGAAGCTTCAGCTGCTCCTGGCTTCTGCTCTTCTGGCTGATCGCAGCCCTCTTTCCCGTCTCAATGCATGGTCAAGAGGTTTACAGGCCTGAGGAGCCTTTTCCCAAAGACGCCCCAGTGCCGACCACCTTCAAACACACCCTGCATGAAGAGCGGGCCGGAGTCACCAACTGCACGACCTGCCACCACCACCCCGAGCTTTTCAGCGACAGCTCCGGGGGACCGCAGGACGTCGGAAGGCCCTGCTCCGATTGCCATGGCCGCACTGGCACCAAGCCGAAGCTGCGCTACGCTTACCACGCCATGTGCATCAACTGCCATTACCGCTCCGATGCGGCGCCTTTGACCTGCGACGGATGCCATCCCGGCCTGCAGACGGAAAGCATAACAGATCGCGGCTTCCGCGATAAGCAGCGACCGCGGTCCGTTTTCGATCATACCGCCCATACCCAAAGACTCGGATTCAAGAACTGCACCGCCTGCCATCACCTCTATCGAAGCGGTCCCTCTTTGAGCTACTCCATTCCCGGGCAGGAATGCTCCGACTGCCATCTCCTGGATATGGAAAACGAGTCTGTCCCGGACCTGCAGGACTCCTACCATCACATGTGCCTCGATTGCCACGAGCAACAAGGACAAGGGGCCTTGGCCTGCGGAGAGTGTCATGTCAGGGAATGAGCTCTTCTCAACAGGGCCCGCGGTCATGAGCAACGGATGGGCCGACTCAAGCAGCTGGGACTGGGAGCCCGGCGTCCGGACGATTGTCGACCTCTCCGCCCTCGAAGCCGAGCAGACTCCGGTCAGCGAGATCTGCTTCAGCCGCGACGGCGAGCAGACTGCCTGGGCTGCCATGACCGATGAGGGCGAGTTCCGGGCCTGGGTCAACGGACAGGGCTGGGACCAAAGCTACGATAACCTTTGGAGCCTCCGCTTCACTCCTGACAACCGGCTCCTGGCCCTGGTCTCCTCCATGGGGACCTGGACCCTGGCCCTGGACGGAGAAACCTGGCCGGAAGAGTACGAGTACATTTGGAATCTCATGCTCAGCCGCGACGGCGAGGTCATCAGCGCGGCCATTAAAAAGGACGGGATGTACGGTATGGCGGTCAACGGGGTTGACTGGCCGACCATGTATCCGAACGCCAATGGGTACACCCAATCCTCGGATGGCAGCCAGAATGCCGCTGTCGTCCAGACAAAGCCCCTGGACGAAGGGGATATCCAGACATTCAGACAGGGCATTTACACCGTGGCCGTCAATGGACAGGCCTGGGAAGAGACCTATGTCAACGTCTGGTCGCCATGCTGTTGGGAGAACGGAACCGGGGTTGCCGCCACGGTCAGGCTCAGCCCCACGGAGTACAGCATCGCGGTGGACGGTCAATGCTGGCCGCAACGATACAGCGGCGCCTGGGAGCCGAGCTTCCATCCTTCGGACAAGTCAGTTGTCGCACCCGTCCGCCTGGGTTCCCAGTGGGCCCTGGCCCGTGACGGAGAGATCATCTGGCCAGCCGATTTCCAGCAGCTCTGGCATCAGCAGATCGCCCGGAACGGAACCATTGCCGCCATCGTCGCCCCCCGGTTCGGCCAGTTCACCGTGGCCAAGGACGGGCAGAGCTGGACAAACACCTATCCGGTGGTCACCGACCTGGTCCTGCACCCAGACGGCAGCCGTGCGGCCGCAGTCGGGCAGGGCGGGCTCACCCTGTCCAACGACGTCTCGCAGCTCAGCGCCCAGCAGTGGCAGGTCATCGTGGACGATGAGCCCTGGAGCGAATGGTACGACCGGGTTTTTCCTCCGGTCTTCAGCCAGGATGGACAGCATGTGGCTGTGCGGGCGGAGCGCTCGGGCAGGTGGACGGTTCTGATCGACGACCGGGTCTACAGCCGCTCGTTTGATCGGCTCTGGGATCCTGTTTTCAGCCCTGACGGACGAAAGCTCCTGATCAAGGCTTTGGACGGAGACAAGGCTG
>Ga0207797_1001313_pt1 | contig 18067 bp, 13 predicted proteins | sample PRCRCaboRojoPR_6_FD_187275 | JGI IMG/M metagenome (GOLD analysis project Ga0207797, IMG submission 187275) | Marine sediment microbial community from Cabo Rojo, Puerto Rico - PR CR 10% Liquid 1 (SPAdes) | ecosystem: Environmental > Aquatic > Marine > Coastal > Sediment | place: Cabo Rojo, Puerto...
CACCCTGCTGGCGCTCTTCGAGGGCCGGCCGGCGGGATTCGCCATGACCGCCGGAATCCCGCCGGATCTCATCGCCCCCCCGGAGACCGAGATCCTGGCCATCGCCGTGGAACCCGAGGTGCGTCGCGCGGGAATCGGCCGCCTCCTCCTGAGGGAAACCGAAGCGGCGGCCCGGGAGGCCGGCGCGGGCGTGATCCGGCTTCACACCGCAACGGGCAACCTCCCCGCGCGGGCGCTGTTCGAAGGGGAGGGGTTCCGGATCCTCGGGGTCGAGCACCGCTTCTACCCCCGCGGACAGGATGCGTTTCTCATGATCAAGGCGCTGAAGGGGGTGCGGTCCTGACCGGGGCCGCCGCGCGCTTTTTTGCCTTTGAAACGGAAACCGTTTGGTTTATAATTCCACCGATTTTACAGCAGGCATCCGGCTCCTGTCCCTGTCTCACGTCGACCGGCATTCCCTTCTCCTCCCGCGCGTATCGATGCATCCCGAAGGGGATGTCCATCCTCGAGCGGAACCGGCGGCATCGCTTCACCCGGAGGAACACCATGGCCCAGATTGACGCGTTTTTCAAGCTGATGAACGAGCAGGGCGCGAGCGACCTGCATCTCATCTCCGGCCAGCAGCCGGTGCTTCGCATCCAGGGGGAGCTGGAGCGGGTGAAGTACAAGCCCCTGGACAACGACAACCTCAAGGGGATGCTCTACGAGATCGCTCCGGAGGACAAGGTGAAGGTGTTCGAGGAGTCGGGAGACGTGGACTTCGCTTACGAGATTCCCGGCCTCGCCCGGTACCGCGCCAACTTCTTCCAGCAGAAGTACGGGGTCGGGGCCGTCTTCCGTGAGATCCCTTCGAGCATCCTCACCTGCGAGCAGCTCGGCCTGCCGCCCATCGTCCGGCGACTCGCCACGCTGCCCCGAGGCCTGGTCCTGGTCACCGGCCCCACCGGCAGCGGAAAGTCCACCACCCTGGCGGCCATCATCCACGAGGCCAACCAGAGCCGCAAGGACCACATCCTGACCATCGAAGACCCCATCGAGTTCGTGCATCAGAGCGAGAAGGCCGTCGTCAACCACCGCGAGGTGGGCCTGCACACGCGCTCCTTCTCCGCCGCACTCCGGGGCGCCCTCCGGGAGGACCCGGACATCATCCTCGTGGGGGAGATGCGCGACCTGGAGACCATCAGCCTCGCCATCGAGGCCTCGGCCACCGGCCACCTGGTCTTCGGGACCCTCCACACCACCAGCGCGGCCAAGACGGTGGACCGGGTCATCGAGGTCTTTCCGGTGAACCAGCAGGAGCAGATCCGAAACACCCTGGCCGACGGGCTCCGGGCCGTGGTGGCCCAGACGCTCTTCAAGCGGATCGACAAGAAGGGCCGGGTGGCGGCCCTGGAGATCATGATCGCCAACCCCGCGGTCCGGAACCTGATCCGCGAGGCCAAGACCTTCCAGATCCCTTCCATGATCCAGACCGGCAAGAAGTACGGCATGCAGTCGCTCGACGACGCCATCATGGACCACCTCAAGAACAAGCGGATCGCGCCGGACGACGCCTACAACAAAGCGAACGACAAGAGCAAGTTCAGGCCGTTTCTCAAGAACCCGCCTTCCGACTTCACGGAGGTGTAGCGGGAACCGCCGCAAGGCGAAGCGGGAGACCCCTCTCAGGAGCGGAGACCATGAGACGACAGCAGATCGATCACATCCTCACGGCGATGCTCGAGTCCCATGACAACGTGAGCGACTTGAACGTCACCGTGGACAAGCCCTTTCAGGTGGAGACGTCGGGAGAGCTCCGGCCGGTTCCGTTGAACCCCCCCGTCCACCGCCTGACCCCCTTTCAGACCGAGGTGTTCGCCCTGAACCTCATCAACGGGGACCGGCGACTGACCCGGAACCTGCTCGCAGAAGGCTCCTGCGACCTGTCCTACCAGCTCGCGGGAAAGGCGCGTTTCCGCGTCAACGTGTTCTCCCAGAAAGGCTTCTACTCCACCGTGATGCGCCAGCTCGCGACCCGGGTGCCGACCGTCGAGGAGATGAAGCTCCCGTCCGCGTTCAAGAAGATGGCCCTCGAGCGAAACGGCATCATCCTGGTGACGGGCGCGACCGGAAGCGGGAAGTCGACGTCCCTCGCGGCGGTCCTGGACGAGATCAACGAGTCCAAATCGGTTCACGTGGTGACCCTGGAGGACCCGGTGGAGTTCGTCCACTCCCAGAAGACCTCCACGTTCAACCAGCGGGAGCTGGGGCTCGACTTCGACACCTTCTCCTCCGGGCTCCGGGCGGCGCTCCGGCAGGCACCCAAGGTGATCCTGGTGGGCGAGATGCGCGACCGGGAGACCGTGGAGATCGCCCTGTCCGCCGCGGAGACCGGGCACCTGGTCCTGAGCACCCTGCACACGGTGGACTCCGGGCAGACCATCAACCGCATCGTGGGCATGTTCGAGCAGGAGGAGGAGAAGCAGATCCGCATCCGCCTCACGGACACCATGAGGTGGATCGCCTGTCAGCGGCTGCTCCCCAAGGAAGGAGGCGGCCGTATCGCGGCCTTCGAGATCATGGGGTCGAACCTGCGGGTCAAGGATGCCATCCTCAACGGCGAGACCGAGGGAAAGACGTTCTACGAGATCATCGAGGGGAGCCAGGCCTTCGGCATGATGACCTTCGACCAGTGCATCGCCGACCTCTTCAAGCAGGGGCTCGTCTCCGAGGACACGGCCATGAGCTACGCATCCCGGAAGGCGGTGGTGGGTCGGGCCATCGACTCCATCAAGGCGTCCAGAGGCGAAAAGACCACGTCCATCGAGGACCTGACCCTGGACGACTCGTACGGCAAGGAAGAGGAACAACGAATGGGGAGGCGATAGGGACCCCGATTCACACCGACCGCCGAAACGGCCGTCCTAGGAGTGCGCCCATGGAGGTGACCTGCAGCCGCTGCAACAAGAGCCTGAAGATTCCCGACGAGAAGCTTCCCCGGGAGCAGATCGTCAAGATCGCCTGCCCCTCGTGCAGGAACAAGATCTCCATCGACACGCGCGGGGGGACCGCCGATGCACCGGGAGCGGAGACGGACGCCGAGGGCGCCTCCCCCGATCGGGCCGGAGAGAAGGGGTCGGGCGAGGAGCTCGACTACGGAGACGACACATCCCTCGGGTTCTACGAGGAGGGGACCAAGCTGGCCCTGGTGCTGGACAGCGACCTCGCCCGGAAGGAGCAGGTCCGGGCGGCGGTGGAGGCCCTGGAGTACCGTTTCGTGGACTCGCCGAACACGCGCGACGCCATCAGCAAGATGCGCTTTCACGTGTTCGATCTCGTGTTCCTGGCCGAAGGGTTCGACGGCCAGCCCCTGGAGCACAGCCCGATCATCAACGCCATCAACCACGTTCCCATGTCCGTCCGGCGGCGGATCTTCCTGTCCCTTCTCGGAGACCAGTTCCAGACCATGGACAACATGATGACCTTCGCCATGAGCGCCAACCTGGTGATCAACCCCGCCGACCTGGACAAGCTCCAAGCCGTCCTCAAGAAGGCGATCTCCGAGAACGATCGCTTCTACAAGGTGTTCATGGACACCCTGAAGGATCTCGGGAGGGCCTAGACCCCGAGGGGTCCCTCCGTTCGAGGGCGGCCCCCCGGCGCAGGCGGCGTCAGGCCGGCGCGCCCTGGAGCCTCCCCAAGAACGCCTTCGCCACCTCCGTGTCCCCCTCGTACTTGTCCACCATGGAGAGCACGTGCACGGCCTCGCCGATCGCCTGCTGGACGATCTGGAGGCCCAGAACCCGTCGTGCGGCCTCCAGCTGCTTGTCGAGCACCCCCAGAAACGCATCCAGGAGGATCCCCGGGTCGTCCCGGTCCTCGCGATCCTCCCAACGGGTCCGGACGATGTGCCTGTTGATGTCCCGGTTGTCCGGACCCGGCTGGATGCCCTCGAAGAGGGCCCCCGGCAGGCCCTCCATCCCCGCCAGGCTCTCGTTCCACACCCGCAGGAACGCCCTCCCCATCTCCTTCTCGAAGCGGATGGTCAGGATGTCGAGCACATCGAACCCGACCTGAATGATCATCGTTTCCCGGGACGCCTGCGCCCGGCTCTCCGTCGTCTCCATGGCTCCGATCCCCCGGCGGGGGTCCCTCACCGGACCCCGCGCGGATCGACCCCGCAGTCGAGGATCCGTCCTCCCCTCATGGGCTCGAGGACCGCCTCCCAACGCGGGCGGAGGTTCCGAATCCGGCTCTCGGCGCCGATCGCCCAGACCGCGCCGCCCGAACCGGCCCCGGCGAAGCGGGCCCCGCACCCCTCGGCCTCGGCCGCATCGATCAGGGTTCGGGTCTCCGGAATCAAGGCGTCCGGGGTGATCTCGCGACGTACGGCCAGCTCCTCCCGAAGGCATTCCCCCGCGCCGGCCCAGTCCCTCTCCCGCAGGGACCGGGCCAGGCGGTGGGCCGCCCTGTTGGCGTCGATCCAACCTTTGCGGGTACGCCCCGAGAGAAAGCCCTCCACCCATCCCCGGTTCACGGAACCGGAGTCGTGATCCCGCCCGCTGTGGGCCACGAGGATCCGCTTCGTGAGCTCCCGGGCGCCCCGGGCGTCCAGAATGGGCTCCCGAAGGAACGGAGCCTCGGGTCGGCCGTACCGCCAGCGCCACAGGTTCACCCCGCCGTACACCGCGGCGGCCTGGTCCTGCATGCCGCAGAACCCTCCGGAGACACCGTCCTCCAGGTGATATCCCAGCAGGAGCAGGGCCTTCGGGGCAAGGGCCTCCCTTCCCAGGCGGACGCCCAGGAGGGAAAGGGCCCGGATGAGGGCGGTCAGGGCCGTGCTGGACCCTCCCAGGGCGGATCGGGGCGGGGAGTCCGAGGCGATCCGGACCTCCATTCCGTGGAAGCCGAACCGCGCCACCGCGGCAAAAAAGAGGCCGAAGGGCGGGCGGAAGGGCAGGGCGCCCGCCTCGGCCGTCTCGCCTTCCGGCCGAAACCCCTGGGACGCCACGCGCACCCACCCGTCGCGGAAGGGCAGGAGCCGGACCCGGGTCCGCAGATCCAGGGCGGCGTTCACCGTCACGGGGGACTCGCCCTCCAGGGGCAGGGCCATGGCTTTGATGTCCCACGTTCCGCCGGCATCCACCCGGCACGGCGCCGAGGCTTCCACGGGCGAGTCCTTCAGGCAATCTCGAACCGAAACGGATTGGAGCGGCACGGTTCACTCGCGGGCCGGGCGTTCCTCTCCGATCCGGACGGCGGGGGACCGGAGCCTCAGAGAGGGGGAACCCAGCGATTCGTGTATCCGTCGTAGGACCAGCAGTCGACGAGAGCCTTTCTGGCCGTGAACTGCGGGTTCTTTGCCCACACGATCATCTGCTCGTGGGCCTCGTTCAGCCGTCGAAAATCCTCGGCACGTCCTCCCATGTCCGGGTGATGCTGCTTGGCCATGCGCTTGTAGGCGGACTTGATCGTCTCCACGGCCTTCTCCGAGAGGAGATCGTTGACCCCGATTCGAAGGGCCTTGATGGACTCCTTCTCGATGCGGGAGAAACGGGGCCTCACCCTGCGGTCCGGCATGACGGCGTCGGCGGGTACGGTCTGGTCGTGGTTCTTTCTCAAGAGAAAAAGAGAGGCGTACCCCTTGGATTTGTGGCTGCTCACCATTTCGTGCCACTCCTCGCCGGACTGCAGGATCAGCTCCTTGAGGTCCTCGGCGGGTTTCCGCCCCGCCCGCCTCCGGCAGGTGAAACGGGAGATGTCCCAGGATCGAAGCGGCAGGATGTCGAGGAAGACGCGGCTCTGATCGAAGGTGAACGCGGCGTATCTTGCATTGAAGACACGGAGAAGGCCCTTGGACAGGGAAAGGACCCACATCATCTGCTCGCGGCAGCCCTTGGAGCAGTACCGGCGACCGCCGTTCATGGAGGTGGTCCCGCAGGAGAGGCACCGGCGCACGCGACCCGTCTCCTTGCCCGTCCGCAGGAGGGGCATGCCGGTGGGTGTGTTTTCGTGAAGGGCCGTCAAGGGTCGTGGTGCTCCTCGTTTTCCCGAAGATCCCCGGCGCTTTTCGCGCCGCGCACAAAGAGGTACTATACCCTGAAAAGGGCCGACGATCAAGGCGGACGTCGGTTTGCAGGAGGCTTTTTCGCGGCGGAAGGGGAGGCCGCTCAGGCCGGCCGGAAGATCTCCAGCTCCCGGCGCTTCCCCCGGAGGGGGGTCCTTCCCAGGCTCTCGAAGCGAAGGGCGTCATCCGTCACCCCGCCCCGGGTGGCCTCGCTCACCAGGATGTCCGTACCGAAGCGCTTGTTCAGGTCCTGGATCCTCGAGGCGACGTTCACCGTGTCCCCGACCAGCGCGTAGACGAGGCGCTCCGGGCTGCCCACGCTCCCGGCCAGGACCTCTCCGGTGTGAATTCCCACGCCGTGGGACACCGGCTGCTCCCCCCGATCGGCCCGCCGCCGGTTGAGCTCGGCCAACCGTTCCCGCATGTGGAGGGCGGCGAGGACGGCCTTTTCCGCGTGGTCCGGCAGATCGTCCGGAGCGCCGAACACGGCCTCGATCTCGTCCCCGATGTACTGGAGGACGATGCCCTGAAACCGCTTCACGGCCTGCTCCATCTCGGTGAAGTACTCGTTGAGGAAACCCACCACCCGGCGCGGCTCGTTCTCCTCCACGAACGGCGTGTAGCCCCGCAGATCGCAGAACAGCACGGTGGCCTGGCGGATCTCCCCTTCCGAAGAAACCTCGCCCCGAAGGATCTTCTCGCTCACCTCGGGGGCCATGTATCGGCCGAAGCTGATCTCGCAGAAGTCCCTCTCCCGCAGGCCCTCGATCATCTCGTTGGTCTTGGCCGCGACGAGCCCGAACTCGTCGCTGCTCACGATGGGGACCTTCCGCTGGTAGTTCCCCCGGCCGATCTCCTCCATCACGCTGAGCTGGAGGTCCAGGACGGCGTGGAGGTTCCGGGAGTATCGGACGATGATGACGCTGCTCACGAGGAGAAGCACCCCGAAGGCGAAGACGATCTCCTTGAACACGCCGGCGTAGATCTCCCGGCCGAAGACGTCCTTGTTCTCGAGGAGGAAGTTGATGTCCATGTAGACCATGAACAGCACGGCGCCGGCCATGAGCACCAGGACCGTCGCCATGAAGAAGAACATCTTCTTGGAGACCGACAGGAACCGGCCCTGGACGGTGTCCGGCGGGTCCGGGTGGTTTCGCAGAAACCCGATGAGCCGCTTTTCGAAGGAGAGGTAGCAGAGCATCCCGCCGAGAAGCCCGAAGCTGAAGCAGCCCAGCAGGACCTTGACGGCCGACTCCGTGGGGGCCTGAAAGAGCGTGAGGTAGCTGGCCGCCATGAGGAGGCCCGCGACCAACCAGAACAGGAACTCCCCGAGAAACTCGTGCCAGGGAAGGGTGTAGAGGTTTCGGGCCTCCCCGGATCCCGCGGACTCCAGGCGCCCGAGGGCCCGGACGAAGGCGTACTGCCTGGCCGGGAAGACCAGGAGGATCGGAATGTAGGTGTTCAGGGAGGCCTGAAGATACCCGAGGCCCTCCAGGAACGGTCAGACCTGAGCCCCGTAGACGATCAGGATCAGGCCGAAGAAAACGTGGCAGACAAAGATCTGTACCATGCTTCGGCTCCCTCTTCCCGCACCGGGCCGCCCCGGTCCGCGCCCCCCTCCTAGGCCGCCGGAGAGGAGGTCGAGGATCGGTTCGATCCGCCTTCAACGATCCGGTCGACGATCCGGTCGTAGGCCCGGCGCACGTCGCTTCCCGTCCCCTCCAGGAGCCGGGCGAGCTCGCCCCGGTCGCCGAGCTCCACCATTCCGGGATCCGCCGGGATCACCCCCACCAACGGCAGATCCATGCGCTCCGCCATGGCGGCCCCGCCTCCCGACCCGAAGAGGGGAACCTCTTTTCCGCAGTGGGGGCAGGTCATGGCGGACATGTTCTCCACGACACCGAGGATGCCCAGGTCGACCTGACGGCAGAAGTGGATGGACTTCCGCACGTCGGCCAGGCTGATCTCCTGGGGTGTGGTGACGATCAGGGCCTCGGCGTCGGGAATGGTCTGGGCCACGGTGAGGGGTTCGTCGCCGGTGCCCGGCGGCGAGTCCACCACCAGGTAGTCCAGATCCCCCCAGTCGATGTCCGAGATGAACTGGCGAATGGCGCTGATCTTGAGCGGACCCCGCCAGATGACGGCGGTGTCCTTGTTCTCCCCGAGGACCATCTCCATGGACATCACGGAGAGGTTCCCGCTCACCGCAAAGGGGCGCACCACGCCCTTCTCCTCCATGCGGAGGCCGCCTCGAATCCCGAGAAGCCGCGGGACGCTGGGACCGTGCAGGTCGACGTCCAGGAGGCCCACTCGAAGACCGCGATTCGCGAGAAAGAGCGCCACGGTGGCCGCCACCGTGCTCTTGCCCACCCCGCCTTTGCCGCTCATGACCAGGATCTTTCGCCCGATTCTCCGGAGGCCGGCCTCGATCATTCGATCCTGCTCCGACCGCTCCAGGTCCCCCGGCGTGGCCTCCATCATGGGCAGCTCGTCCTTGTCCTTCATGTCGTCTCCACGCTCCCGCCCGCCGGTCCCGGACCGGCGCCGCTCCCACGTTCAACGGTCGTGCGGCCCCGTCCGCGGGCCGCAGCTTCAAACAGGAAGGCCTCCCCATGCGGCATCGGCCCGTTCCATGGGGAGGCCTCCGGTTCCGGCGGCCCGAGGGCCGCATTCAAGACCGCGCTACAGCTCCAGCCAGGAGTCCGAGTACAGGGAGTAGCCGAGGATGACCCTGGACGTTTTGACGTAGTCCTGGAGCTCCTTGGAGAGGGATCCCATGTCCACGGGCTCCTCGTCCATCACCTTGTGGATGACCTCCACGATGTCCGGCCGCTCGCCCCGGGCGATGGCGACCAGCTGGTCGTCATAGGCGTCCGCGATGCACGAGTACATCCCCTTCCGCTCCAGCATCACCATGTAGGTCTGGTTCAGGATGGGGCGGAGGTGATCCGGCGGCCCGTTGGAGATGTTGGACAGGCCGCAGGTCGATTTGGCCCCCGGGGCGATGTCCTGGAGCATCTCCTGGAAGGCCAGAAGGCTCATGAGCTGGGGTTGCTGGATGTTGACCGGCGTGACGATCCCGTCCACGAAGATGTCCTCGTTGGGGACACCCGCCTCGTTGGCCGCGTACAGCAGCTCCACGGCCAGAGCGGCCCGCTCGTTCTCGTCGCGCGGAAGGCCTTCGGGGCCCCACATCAGGGCGATCATGTTCGCCTTGTACTTGACCGCCAGCGGGATCATCTTCTCGTAGCGTTCCGGCCGGGCCATGATCGAGTTGATGATGGCCTTTCCCTTGTGCTCCGCCAGACCGGCTTCCATGGCCTCGATGTTCGAGGTGTCGAGGCAGAGGGGGGTCTCGTCACCGATCTCCTCCTGGACCGTCTTGACCACGAACTCCATCAGCTCCGGACCGCCCTTGCGGGCAGGACCCAGGTTGATGTCGATCCAGTCCATCCCCTTTTCCTTCTGCCGCTTGGCCTCCGCGGCGATGGGCCCCGGATCCTTTTCCTTGAAGGCCTTTCCGATCTCCCGGTTGATGACGTTCAGGTTTTCTCCGATCAGATACATAAGCGTTCTCCATCCCGAACGGGGTCGAGGATTGACGGGTTCGCAAAAACCTGCTCACCCGCCGCTGGGCACGCTATAACCTATTGAAATCCCAGGGGCAGATCTCGAGGACTCGGGGTTTTTGCGACTCCATCAGGATTCACCGCAAAAGGCGGCTACTTCTCCATGTCTTTGAGGTACTTCGGGATCAGGGATGCATCCCGGGGTCCGATCAGGATCTCCCAGTCCGGGAGCTCTTCCTCCATGTCCCCGCTGATCGCCGCGGCGTAGCCGGGGATGATGATCTTGCGGTGCTTCACCTTGTCGGCGATCCCGCACTTCTTCACGAACATGCCCACGGCGTCGCCCACGAACTTCCCGGCCGCCCAGGCGGTCATCACCGAGAGGCCTTCCGTGTCCATGATCAGCAGCCAGCTCGGGATCCGGCTCGCCTCGATCTCGCCGCTCACGATGAAGTAGGTGAGCGAGAAGTTGGTGGTGATGAGCACGGGGGAGTTCTCGTCCGGGGAACCCACCTCGTAGATGCCCTGGGTCACGGTCATGGGACGCTGCGGGTCCGTGTAGATGTTGAGCCGCTCGAGGAGCAGCGGGAACAGGCTCTCTCCCTTGAAGTCGGACAGGATGGCGATGCCGGCGTACTTGGCGATCAGTAGCCCTGCGATCACGGTCTCCATGTCCAGGTTCCCCGCCATCTCACAGGGAAAGGTGATGGTGGGAAACCCGACGGAGCGGTTCCCCGCCTTGAGGGCCGCCCTTCGAATGCCCACCTGGTTCCGGAACAGCTGCTTGGGCTCCCGGGCCCCGGCATCCAGGACCAGGTCCTTGAGCCCCATGCCGGTCAGCTTGTCGGTCAGGGCCGCCAGGCCTTCGGGGTCGTCGGCCTTCACGGCCAGGGGCAGGCCGCTCTCCTGGGCCAGAGCACCCATGTCGTCCGCGTTGTCCGCCGTGGCGGCGTACAGGAGCGGCTTCTTGAAGCCGGCCGCTTCCACGCCCGCCTTGAGCACGTCCACCTTGTCGCTCATGAGCACGAGGTTGAACTCGCTCTCGGAGGCGATCTTCTTGGCGGCCGCGCCGAATGCGGCGGCGTCCCCGTTGACGTCCTTGAGCGCCACGAGCTCGGGCCGGAGGTTGATACCCACCCGCTCGAACTGGAGGGCGTTCCACTCCTTGAGCTTCTTGTCGAGCGCGTCGGGGTCCGTGTCCGAGGTGACCAGGGCCCCCAGCGCCGTGGGATTGTAAAAGGTCTTCTCGTGGCGAAACATGACCGTCTCGCCGCCGACCTTGAAGGCCCGCACACCGGCTCCGATCGCCACCGGGCGGATCGGCGGTGCCGAGGCCTCGGCCAGCTGCTCCCGGGCCTCTTCCGACACGTACGGACAGGCGTCCAGCTCCGCCTTGCCCGACGCCAGGTTCATGGCAAACGCCAGGCAGGTGGGAACGCCGCACTCCCCGCAGTTCGTCTTGGGCAGCATTTTGAAGATCTGAATACCAGTCAGTCCCATGGTTCTCTCCTCATTGCGAAGGTTGTTCAGTGTTCATCGCGTGGTTTATGCCGATTCAGCCGGATTCCAAAGGGGCTATCCTCCGACAATGGGATCCATCTTCAGAGCGGGGTGGTCCTTCTCCTTGAGGAATTCCATGATCTCCTCCTCGGTGGTCCCCACGGTCTCGTCGGCCACGCGGTCGAGGAGATCCGCAATGCCCTCTTCCTCCGCGCGCTTCTCGAACCGCTCCTTGATCTCCTCCTTGAGCGACTTGGGCATCCAGACCAGACGCTTGAGTCCTCCGTCGCCCTTGATGAACTTCCGCTGGGTGATGTTGAACTTGGAGTGCCCCACGAACCCCGGGGACGACTGGCCGCCGCCCATCACGCCGGCCAGCGTGGTGAACTTCATGCCGGACGGGGTCTCGCCCAGGTAGTCGCGGTGGACCGTCATGACGCCGTTGGCGCCCGGGAGGACCGCGGCGATGCACTCGCAGCAACCGCAGGTGGTCATGGGATCGTGCACCACGCTGTAGAAGTTCACGTGCCCGATGGCCTGACGCGAGGTCTTGTACACGAAGTCGTCCACGCCCTGCCAGGCCCCCAGGACCGGGTCCGTGCACTCGCCCTTCTCCACGGGCTGGTTGGGCCCGGTGGGGTTGATCTCGTACGAGGCCTTGCAGTCCATCCAGTTGTAGGCCCCGCAGAGGCCGGTCCGCTCCGGGCTCACCACGCAGACGTGGTTGGGCGCGAAGGACTGGCACAGGGTGCAGGAGTAGAAAGGTTCCGTGTCCTCATCGGTCATGCTTTCCACGCGCTCGTCGCGGTGCTTGTACTCCTTGCGGGCGCGCTCGGTCAGCTGGTCCACGTCCTCCTGCTTGGTGTACATGGTCACCTGGACCTTGTCCAGGATGCTGCCGAAGTCCTGGTGGAACTTGGCGTGGAGGATGGTCCCGATGTCCTTGAGGGAGAAGCCCTTTTCCACGGCCTGCTCGCCCACCCGGACCCAGGAGATGTCCCGCTGCCCGATGTGCATGATGCCCTGGGCGTAGTTGATCAGATGGTGGATCTGGCGCTCCAGGATGGGCTCGAAGTCCTCCTGCATCTGCCGGCCCGCCACCTGGACGTAGATGCCGAGCGGAAGGCGGTCCCCCTTCTTGATGTCCTTGACCTCGGTGCCGATGACCTCCACCTTGCCGTCCTCGATCTCGTTCATGTCGGCCATCTTGCAGAGCTCGGTCATCTGGGTCTTGCCGCCGCCCATCTCCAGGTAGAGGTCGTCCTTCCGGACGCGCTCGCCCTCGAAGGCCGGGCCGTAGGCCAGCGGGATGTCGATCTCCGTGATGGTGACCTTGAGACCCCGCACCTCGATGGACCGGGAGGGCATCTCGTCGTGCTCCACGTTGGCCACCACGTGCTCGTAGGTGCAGACGCCCGTGGGCAGGATCTCCGGGATGTCCGTGTCCGCGAGGGTGGGAAAGCCCCAGTTCACGCAGCCGGCGGCGTTCGCCGCCCACTCGGCGTTCACCTCCCCCAGGGCGTTCACGAAGGCGAAGACGCGGTTCTTCTGGTAGGCCAGCATCTTCTTGTAGTCGCCCGGCTCGATGCCGCCGAAGGCCATGCCGGCCCGGTTGGCGAAGCCCAGGGCGAAAACCGCCGCGGAGATGTCCGGACCGAAGGGCACCAGGCGGGTGTTCCACCCGAGCTGGACGTTCTCCTCCAGGAGCTGCTCGGCGAAGGTGGTCCCGAACTGGTTGGCCGCCATGAACACGTAGATGGTCTTGATCTGGTACTCCTCGGCCATCTTCTTGGCCGTGGCCGAGTCGGGAGCCGCGCCCACGATGGCCGCAAAGCCCGGGGCGGTGCCGTCCACGAACTCCACGCCCCGCTTCCGCATGATGGTGTCGTCCGCGGCGCCCAGCCAGATCTTGCCGTTGTCCACATCCGGGTCCTCCACCGAGGGCTGGTAGAAGTCGGGGTCCTCCACGTAGCGGATGGCCTCCACGATCTCCTCGGCGAAAAGCGCCGCCATGCCCGCGTCCAGCAGGGGCCCCAGGAAGGGCAGGTGGCAGTCCTTCTTGACGTGCGGCGGCAGGAGCTTGCGCGCGAAGTCGAGCGGCCGCCTGGCCGAGTCGAGGTCCGTGACCTTGATCCCGGTCAGGGAGTAGATGATGGGCAGGAAGTAGGCGGTGTTGGGGAACTCCAGCTTCTGGGCTCCGCCGAACTTCTCGAGGGCCCGCTTGTACTGACCCTCGGCCTTGCTGACGATGTTGTATGCACCCTGAATGGCTGCAAATGCGACGAGCTTCGACATATCCTGGTTCCTCCCTTCTTAAGAGGTGTTGTCTGGGTATGGTTGAACGTCGACGGCGGGCCCGAATGCTCCGGACCCGCCCTTTTGCGTGGGATCAGGCCACGTCCTCCAGCTTCTGCCGGTCGGTCATGTCCAGGAGGACCCGTTCCCGGGCCTTGTCGATGCCGAGGGCCTTCCGCTTCTTGTCGATGTGGGCGATCATCTTCCGGGCGTGCTCGATGGGGTCGGCCACCATGTCCCACATGCCGCCGTAGATCTCCTCCAGCTCCTTGTAGAGGTAGTTCTCGAAGACCGGGGCCCCGCTGACGGGCAGGGTGACGCCGAAGACCGTGTAGACACCCGCGGTCACGAAGTAGTGGCCGATGCTGATGGCCTTCTCGCTCATCCACTCGGGCGCGGATCCCGCCGCCGGCAGGTCGCTGATGTCGTTTCCGAGCCCGCCGGCCTTGACCACCTCGGTGGCCGCCATGAGGATCCGGCTGTTGTCCACGCAGGAGCCCATGTGGAGGACCGGGGGGATGCCCACGGTCTCGCACACCTCGGCCAGGCCCGGGCCGCAGTGAACCGCGGCCGACTCGGGCGTGAGGAGCCCCGCCTTGCCGCAGCAGATGGCGTTGCAGCCCGTGGTGAGCACGATCACGTCGTTCTTGATGAGCTCCTTGACCACCGCGAGGTGACCGCCGTCATGCAGGGTGCGGGCGTTGTTGCAGCCGACCACCCCGCCGATGCCCCGGATCCGGCCGTTGATGATGTTGTCGTTCAGCGGGGTGTAGGAGCCCCGGAAGGTGCCGCCCAGGTGGTAGTTGATCGCCTCGTAGCTGAACCCGGCGATCAGGTTCGACTGCTGGCCGGGGATCATGACGTCCTTCTCCCGGTTGGGGAAGTTCTCGACCGCCTCGCGCACGATCCGCTTGGCGTCATCGAAGGCGGTGTGCTCGTCGAACTCGATGTGGGTGGTGTGACCCGAGGCGATCTTGGCCCGCGGGTTCGTGGTGATGATCTTGGTGTGGAAGCAGTCGGCCACGTTGGCGATGTTCTCCATGATGCACTGGACGTCCACCACCATGGCCTCCACCGCGCCGGTCACGATGGCCAGCTCCTGCTGGAGGAAGTCCCCGGCCAGGGGCACGCCGTGGCGCATGAGGATCTCGTTGGCCGTGCAGCAGATGCCGCCCAGCTGGATGCCCTTGGCGCCCTTCTCCTTGGCCAGCTCCACCATCTCGGGGAGCTCTGCGGCCTGGACGATCATCTCGCTCAGGAGCGGCTCGTGCCCGTGAATGATGATGTTCACGTGGTCTTCCTTGAGCACGCCCAGGTTGGCCGAGCTCTTGACGGGATAGGGGCAGCCGAACAGGATGTCCTGGAGGTCCGTGGCGATCATGGAGCCGCCCCAGCCGTCGGCGATGGCGGCCCGGGTGCACTGCTCGGTGAGGTTCTCGTAGTCCTGGTCCACGCCGATGTGGGTCCGGTGCATGATCTCGACGATCTCCCGGTCGATGCCGCGGGGACGCACCCCCAGCTTCTTCCAGAGCTCGTACCGCGGCTCGGGCGCCCGCTTGATGGTGCAGACCTCGCCCTCCTGCTGCCCCCACTGGGCCAGGGCCTTCTCGGCCACCTCGAGGGCGATCTCGTCGATGTCCCGGTCCACCTTCTCCCCGTCCTCGCCTTCGACGAAGATCTCCACGCCGAAGTCCGGTGCCACCTCCAGGAGCTTCTTGGTGTCCCGGATCTTGTAGTCCTCGGTCTCCTTGCGGGCCGCCGCCAGGAACGTCTCGGCCACGCCCCGTCCGTGGTCGGAGTGGGCGGCCGCGCCGGCGGCCACCATGCGGGCGAAGTTTCTCGCCGCGATGGTCTCGGCCGTGGCGCCGCAGAGTCCCTTGCGGGTGTCCTCGCCCTCGATCCCGCTCTTGGGAAGCGGCAGCCGGCAGGGCCCCTGCGCGCAGTTCTTGCAGCAGGTTCCCTGAACGCCGATGTTGCAGGGCTTCATGGTCTGGGCCCGGTCGAAGATGGTTTCGATCTCCATACCCCGGGAGCGTTCGATCATGCTCTGGCAGGCCGGGTCCACGGTCAGGTCCCTGGGATCCGCTGCCTTTTTCGACTTGTCCTTCGCTTTTGCCTTGACGTCTTCTGATGCCATGGTTGAGGTTCCTCCTCTTCTCGGTGTCCGGATTTATGATACGCGACGGTGGATGCGATCGATGTTCCGCGTGAGCCTGTCCACGAGGTCGAGCTGCTCCTCGGCCGCGGTCTTGGGAACTTCCCCCCCTGCCTCCGCGCCATGCGCGGCGGCGTGCTTCTCGCGCTCCTCGGCGCGCTTGCGTCTCAGCTCCAGGAGCTCCTCGCGCTCCTTCTCCTTGGCCTTCTTGCGGGCCTCTTCTTCCTCGGCCTTCTTCTTGGCCTCGGCCTCCGCCTTGGCCTTGGCCTGCTCCTCGGCCTTCTTCGCGGCCTCGGCCTCCGCCTTGGCCTTGGCTTCCTCCTCGGCCTTCTTCTCGGCCTCGGCCTCCGCCTTGGCCTTGGCCTCCTCCTCGGCCTTCTTCTTGGCCTCGTCCTCGGGCTTCGGGGCCTCTTCCTTGGGTGGCTCGGGCTTGGCCTCGGCCTTCTTGGGCTCCTCCTTGGGGGCCGCCGGCGCGGCCGCCGGGGCCGCTTTCTCTTCCTTCTTGGGGGCCTCGGCCTTCTTGGGGGCGGGCTTGGCCTCCGCCTTCTCCGCCTCGACGGTCAGGTCCGGTTCCGGGGCCAGGGACACCAGGTCCACGTCCTGGCTCTCCAGGTTCTTGGAGATCCCGTCGACGTCCGCAGCCGAACCGCCGCTGATCATGAGCTGGATGAAGGCCTTGGTCAGACGGACCGTCTCCGGGTGGCGCAGGATGGCGACGTCGGACCCGGCCATCAGGTAGCAGGCCGCCGACACCGCCTCCATCAGGACGGCGCGCTTCTCGGGATCGCCCAGGGTCGGCGCCTCGTCCAGGTCCTGGCCGGCCTCCTTGCACTTCCAGACCTCGTTCCCGATGTTGTTGATCATGGGGAGCTGCAGCTTGTCGTCCTCCTGGGTGAGGGCGGCCATGCGGATCCGCTCCATGACCGAGTAGCTGTACTCCAGGCCGTAGCCCAGCCCGCCGGTGGTCGGATCGATCAGGATCTTCTCGGCGCCGACGCCGAGGTTCCCCAGCAGGATGTTGAGCTGCTTGGCCAGGTTCACATCGATGGGGGTCGAGGCCACGATGGTCTGGTTGTAGCCGAGCGCGGTGGCGCCCACCCCCTTGTGGTTTCCTTCCTCCACCGGGCCCAGCCCGACGTTCTTGCCGTCGCAGACCTCGGCGATCTTTCTCAGGACCTCTTCGTCCTTCTGATTGTTCGCGGTGCCCCACGCGATCACGGGAACGCTGACGGCATCCACCACCTTCTTGAAGACCTCGGCCGCTTCGTCCGGGCCGCGGTCCTGTCCGTTCGGGTCGGTGCTCTTGAGCTGGACGACGATGAGATCGGCCCCGTACTCCTCCACGCATTTCTTCGCCCAGGCGTCGGGGGAGGCGATCACGTCCTTGAAGGGAGCCACCGCCGCCTCGGGCCACTCCCCGGACGGGTCGTAATCCCAGACCTCCATGGCGATCCTCGGAGGGTTCGGCATCTCTCCTTCAAACAGATGGAAGGGATAGGCGTTCTCCCCACCCACGGTGCAGGCCGCGCCTCCCGTCCCCACGGTCACTTCCCCTATGTTGCCGGTATAGGGCTGTTCAGGAATTTGAAAGGCCAATTTCTTTACCTCCTTCTTGGATGATCATAGCATTCCGTTTGCTATGGGTGGTTTGTGAACGACCAACCGAATTCACATTCGTGATCTTATGTGAAAAATAGAACAATAGAAAAGAAAAAAAGAGTCCTCCCAAGAGGATTCGTAAGAGTAATGAACAGCCGGATTGTTTGTCAAGAGTTTTCGTCAGTGAAATAGAAAGGTTGACGGTTCTCGCTCCGTGCATGTTGTGGTTGCTTGGATACGGCAGCCCAACATATGGCGTTTCCACGGCTTACGCCGGAAGCAGGAGACGGTCAAAGACGTCGAAGGCCGCCCGGAGGGAGCGGCTCTCCGGGTCCAGCCCCATGGTGGGCGTCCCCTGGAGGTCGGCCCGGGTCACGTCGTCGTCCTCGGGGATCAGCCCCACCAGATCCAGGCCGTACTCCCCGGCCAGCTTCTCGAGGGCCTCTTCCTGTCCCTCCTTGGCCATGTTCACCACGAACGCCTTTCGATCGATGTTCAGGGTGAGGTCGTCCGCGAGCTCCTGGATCCTCCCCGCGGAGAGCACCCCCCGTCGAGAGGCGTCCGATACGATGAGGAGCAGGTCGATGTTGTCGGTGGTGAGCCGGCTGACGTGCTCCATGCCGGCCTCGTTGTCGATGACCACGTAGGGGTAGTTGTTCACCAGGCGATCCAGGTACTGGGTCAACAGGGTGTTGGCGGCACAGTAGCAGCCGGAGCCCTCCGGCCGGCCCATCACGACGAGGTCGTAGCCGTCGGCCTCCACCACGGCCTGCTCCAGCTTCATCTCCATGAACACGTCCTTGGTGATGCCGGTGGCCACGCCCTTTTTCATCTCCTCGCGCGCCCCCCCGAGCGTCTCCTCCACCTCCACACCGAGCACCTCGTTCAGGTTAGCGTTGGAAT
>Ga0207797_1001314_pt1 | contig 18066 bp, 16 predicted proteins | sample PRCRCaboRojoPR_6_FD_187275 | JGI IMG/M metagenome (GOLD analysis project Ga0207797, IMG submission 187275) | Marine sediment microbial community from Cabo Rojo, Puerto Rico - PR CR 10% Liquid 1 (SPAdes) | ecosystem: Environmental > Aquatic > Marine > Coastal > Sediment | place: Cabo Rojo, Puerto...
CGAGAAATGTGGAGCTCATCACTACCCTCCTGAAGTGCCGCCAACCATGAGCTCCACGCAGTGCCCCCGGGCCACTACCCGGGGGCATCTGTTTTTAACTATGCGTAATTTTATTCATCAGATAACAAAAGGCAACCTCAAATCTCGGTATTGACTGTTTGAACTGCATCCGGGAATCCGGAAGTAATCCCGGATGAGCCGATGTATTGTCCTTAATAACCCCCTTTATTATTTGTTTCCGGGATCGGGTTTTATGATATTGTGCTGTAAAAAAAATGTAAAATTCCCCGATATTAAGGGTAGAAGGTCATTCACCGGACATGCGCATGACAAAAACATCGGTTCTTATCTTTTTTCTTCTCGTCCTGGCAGGACTGTTGCTATTTGCCCCGGTTCGATTACCCTCCACTATCAATGCTCCCGGAAGGGTCCTGCCGGCGTCTGTGTGGATGGTCACCCGGCAGCCGGATGGCAGTATCGGGACCGTTCACTACAATTACCGCTCAGGCCAATCGGATCACCTGATGGTTTATCATGCTGAGCGGGGCGACTTATTGAAATTTCAGTACCGACCCTGTATAACGCATGGAGAGACCTTAGATGCGGGAGATACACTCGGATTAGTTCAATCCAGCCTTCTTGATGAACGTATCACCGAACTCCGCGGTGAGCTGGAGGTACTCCAGGCCACACTCCAGGCGCAAAAAACCGGAGAGAAAACACCGATAGTGAAGGAGGCGCAGAACCGTCTTGAATTGGCCAGAGAAGAAGCGGCAGTGCAGCAGAGGTTGCTGGAGCGGCAAAAAGCATTGTTTCAGAAAAACCTGATCTCTGAGGAGGAGTTTGAGCTTACTCGTGGGCGGGCGCGGGTGGCGGCACTGGAAGTACAGGCCGCCGAGGCACACCTGGCCGCAGTACAAACCGGAGAGCGGCCGGAAGACCAGGAAGTCAGCCGGTCCCGTATTCGGGCAATTCAATCCCGGATTGACGCACTGGAGCGCCGGTTGAACCATATGGTGATCACAACACCGATCGCCGGCAAACTCTCGTTCCGGACCGGGGGCGATACCCTCTGCACAGTGAAAAGCCAATCAACCATGGTCGTATTGGGTGTGCGGTGGAAATACCGGGAGGCCATCAATTTGGGCAGTACTGTTACGCTGGATATTCCCAGCATGGAATCTGTCACCGGTACAATTATCCGGATCGAGGAGGATATTACACAGGCAGCCAGCGAGCAAATATTTCCTGCCTACGTAAAACTGGATACCACCGCCGCTCAGATTCCAAACGATCTGATCGCCGTTGGCGAAATCGCTGGTACGGAACTCACACCAATTGCCTATCTGCAACAATTTATCCGGCATAACCTAACCCGGTAACTTCTGTGGGACGATTAGAATACAAATACCTGATTCCCAATAAATTTATTGAGCCGATCCGGGCTTACTTTAACCCGTATCTGGAGCTGGACCCCTACGCCATAAATCGTCCGGAAAACCAGTATACGGTGCGCAGCATCTATTACGATACCCGAAACCTGGATTCATACTACAACAAACTTGCCGGAATCCGTGTTCGCAAGAAATTCCGAGTGAGAGGATACAACCAGATTGATCAGGATTCACTCATCTTCCTTGAAATCAAACGGAAAGAGGTGAATGTCATCAGCAAAAACCGCTCCCCGGTGGAGTATAAATTGTTGCCGGCTCTCCTGAAGACCGGTGATTACGAGACATTCGTATACACCAACAACGGCATTCCGAATCCCGGAGAACAGGCAAAACCCTTTCTCTACTTCTATAACCGGCGGGATTTACGGCCTGCAATCAAAATTATCTATGAGCGGGAACCGTTCATTTACAAATTCGATTCATCTCTTCGGATCACCATGGACAAGAATCTGCGCAGTTCTCTGGAGAAATCGCCGGAGACGCTGGGGAGTGAATCGGGAGTGATTTCAGCAATCCCGGGATATTTCATCCTTGAGATCAAAACCTATAAAAAATATCCGAAATGGTTGCGCTATCTTATCGCGGAACTGGATACAAAGCATCGGGCGCTCTCCAAATATACCATATGTATTGATTCCCACCGCAAACTTGGACGGCAAGTTCAAACCATTGCACATCATTCGGCTGTCCCCGAAGATTTCCACGATAATGGAAAGGAGCGTGAGCCATAAATCCGTTACAAGGCCTGCAGAATGTCTTTCTCCCCTCACTCAGTCTGGAATCCGTTCTGGTCAATCTGGTGGTTGCACTCATTTGCGGGTTAATCGTGTCTGTGGTGTACCGGTGGAGCTACCAGGGACCGAATTATTCGGCCACGTTTGTCCAGTCAAGTGTGCTGCTTGCCATGATCACCGCTCTGGTTATCATGGTAATTGGAAATAACCTGGCCAGAGCGTTCGGGCTGGTCGGAGCCATGTCGATTATCCGTTTTCGTACCGCAGTGAAGGATACCCAGGATATCGTGTTCATTTTCTTTGCACTGGCGGCAGGAATGGCCGCCGGCGTGGGATTTCGGCTGGTGGCATTCGCCGGTACCATTTTCATTGGAGCAATTTTGTTAACACTCTCGAAAACCAATTATGCTGCTCCGAAGAAAAGTGAATTCCTGGTACAATTCCGATATAAGGACGGGGAAGGCGAATCGCCGTATATCCAAATCCTCCAGAGATTCTGTAAACGGCACCGATTGGTCAATATGCAATCAATCGGCCAGGAAAATCTGTATGAACTTTCGTTTTATCTTACACTGAAACATAAAGATGAAGGCACAGAACTGATACGTGCGCTGGACACTTTGCCCCAGGTCAGCGATATTCGCTTTTTCTATGATGAAGAGCCGCTAAAGTGATATCCTTGCGTCACACGGTTTCAAAGATCGTTATTACAGCCTTGCTGCTGAGTATATCTGGCGTGTCCACCCACCTTTATTCCCAGCAGATATATATTAATGAAGTCATGTCATCCAATACCGCAATCCTTGCGGATGAAGACGGAGATTACCCTGACTGGATCGAACTGTATAATGCCGGGGACCAGCCATTAAATCTGGACCAATACAGTCTGACAGATGATCCGGATGATCTGACACGGTGGTCTTTTCCGACAACCATGCTGAATTCCGGTGAGTACCTGGTTGTATTTGCATCGGGGAAAGATCGGGTACCGGGTATGAAGTGGAATACCGTCATCCGCGAAGGTGATCTCTGGCACTATCGGATCGGAGACTCTGAGCCTCCCGGAACCTGGACAAGTAAGGAATTTGACGATTCTCACTGGGACACCGGACCCAGTGGATTCGGATACAGCGACGGGGATGACGCCACTGTGGTTCCTTCCACAATGTCGGTATACGTGAGAAAAAGGTTTTCGGTCTCTGATCCGGCTGAGATCGATTCGGCGATCCTGCACATCGATTACGATGACGGGTTCATTGCCTATCTGAATGGCCGGGAAGTCGCCCGGAAGAATCTCGGAGCGCCTGGCGATCCTGCAGGCTACAACAGAAGCACTACCACTCATTCGGAAGCAGTGATGTACCAGGGACAACCGCCGCCCGGTTTCCCCGTTGATTTGCCGGCCGAATTGCTGAATCCCGGCGAGAATGTCCTTGCAATCCAGGTACACAATGTTTCCAATACCTCCTCGGATCTCACCCTGATACCATTTTTGAGCTTCGGATATGCAGATGGAGTTAATACTCCGGAGAACGTGCCGGATGTGCTCCCCATCGGATCCGCATCCTTTCACACGAATTTCAGCGTTCGGGCCGGGGGTGAACCGCTATATCTGGTGTCTCCGGAAGAGACTGTTCTCGACTCCATGCCGCAGGACAGTCTGCCGACGGACATCTCAAAAGGCCGGTATCCGAACGGAAGCGGCCAATGGCATTACTATACTGCTCCGACACCGGGAGAACCGAACACGGATAACGGGATTGATAACATCGCGGGATCCCCGGTGTTTTCTCATACCGGAGGACTCTTTAATTCCCCTTTTGAACTCACACTTTCTTCCCCGAATAATACAGGAAACATTTATTATACAATAAACGGCGACGAACCGAATCGGTCCTCGGCAAGGTATACCACTCCTCTCTCCATTGATAGCACCACGGTTCTCCGTGCCCGGTTATTTCGCGATGAAACCCTGCCGGGCAAAGTGGTTACCCATACCTATCTGCTGAATGCAGAATCTTCCCTCCCGATTATCTCCATTGCCACCGCTCCGCGGCATCTCTGGGACAATGAGACAGGTATTTATGTCCTCGGAGATGAGTACGAGAATTCCAATCCATATTACGGGGCAAACTTTTGGCAGGACTGGGAGCGTCCGATCCATATTGAGTTGTATGAGCCCGACGGGACCAGGGGATTCAGCCATGACGCCGGAGTGAAGATTTTCGGCGGCTGGAGCCGTGCCCGCCCACAAAAATCCATGTCGATCTTCTTCCGCGGTGAATACGGGACCGATGAACTCCACTATCAGCTGTTTCCGGATCTGGACATTGAGATATTCCGATCGTTTGTCCTGCGGAATTCCGCCAACGACTGGGATTACACCATGTTCCGGGACGGATTCATGCAGGAACTGGTGGATGAGCTGGACATCGATACGCAGGCATACCGGCCCTGTGTGGTCTATATCAACGGAGAGTACTGGGGGATTCTCAACATCCGGGAGAAACTCAACGAGGATTATCTGGCCAGCCATTATGATGTGGATCCCGAAGAGGTAGACATCCTTGAAGGGAATGCCGCTGTGGTGGAGGGGAGTGCAGACCACTACTCAGGTCTGATCAGTTATATCGCGGAAAATAACATCCAGTACGCGCCAAGTTACGATCATGTACGCAATAAAATGGATATCAGCAATTTCATCGATTACCAGATTGCGCAGATTTACTTTGACAACCAGGATTGGCCCGGCAATAACATTAAGTACTGGCGCCCGCAGAAACCGGTAGGCAAGTGGCGGTGGATGCTGTATGATACCGACTTTGGTTTCGGGCTTTACGGAGGTGGAAATTACAGTAATAATACCCTCGAATTTGCCACAGAGGCAAACGGTCCTAACTGGCCCAATCCGCCATGGTCAACCTTTTTATTGCGTTCACTGCTCACCAATCCGGATTTTCGCACCCGGTTTATCAATCGGTTTGCGGATCTGCTGAACACCGTTTTCCTGCCAGAGAATGTGCTCCCGCAAATCGATGCCAACCAGGCGGGCATCGAATCGGAGATGCCGGCGCACTACCAAAGATGGCGGCAGCCCGCATGGTGGATGAACAATCAGAATCTCTGGTGGAATTCACTGAATGTCTGGTACGACCGGGTGGATGTTCTCCGTGAATTTGCCCGAAACCGTGTAACCTATCTTCAGGGGTACATCCAGAGCTATTTCCGGATTCCGGGGATAGCCTCTGTAAAGGTAAATGTCAACGATCCCGCAGGGGGTCATGTGCTGGTGAATAGTGTCCGGCCTGATACCTATCCCTGGGATGGGTTATATTTTCAGTCAATACCGCTGAAAATCAGCGCGATTCCGAATTCGGGGTACCGGTTTGTCCGCTGGGAACGGCATCCTGTTGAAAATACGAGGATAATCGAGGTGACGCCGACCACGGATATGGACATCCGGGCCGTGTTTGAACCGGCCGCTGATGCCGGCGACAGTGTGGTGATCAACGAAATTAATTATCATTCCCACAATGACCACAACTCTGATGACTGGGTTGAACTGTATAACACGTCGAATGTGGATTTGAATATCTCCGGCTGGGTCTTCTCGGATGAAAATGACGATCACCAATTCGCATTTCCCGAAAATACAATGCTGCCGGCAGCAGGATACATCCTTGTGTGTGAAGACACCTCCGATTTCAGGGAGGTGTATCCTTCCGAAGGTATCATTATTGGCGATTTCGATTTTGGACTCGGGAACGGCGGGGAATTGATCCGGCTATATAACAGCGAGGGCACTATCATCGACTCCCTGACCTATGATGACGACTTGCCATGGCCCACCGATGCGGATGGAAACGGTCCGACACTGGAATTGAAAAATCCGGCTCTGGACAATACCTTGTCGGAAAACTGGGAGAGTTCCAATTCCTATGGGACGCCAGGGATGAGAAACTCAGCATTTCAGATGGTAGGCACCCGGTCGGAGCAGGAGCTCCCCGATGCGTCTGCCCTGCTGCAGAATTATCCCAATCCATTTAATAGATCAACCACCATTCGATATCGGATTGCCTCCGAAACGGACCTTCGTATAGTGATATATAATCTGCAAGGGGAAGAGGTTGAACAACTAATGGAAGATCGTGTCAGGTCTGGCAGTTATAGTATTCAGTGGAATGCAGGTAATCAGAGTTCCGGAATGTATTTTATACACCTGTCCACCCCGGAATTTACTGATACCCGCAAATGTCTTCTGTTAAAATAGCAGGAACTCACATCGTTGGAACACAAAAAAATTGCCAATGTGGTGCTGGGCTCTTATGTCAATGGGTACTCCATCGTTCGGGAACTCACTGAAAACGGTGTCTCTGAGATCATTGTTATGGATGTGGTGAAAGATGTTGCTGCGTTCAGCAAAAAGGTCAATCATTTTATTAAGATTCAGAACACTGCCAAATCTCTCCGTTCGGCTTTATCCACATTATCCACATCGTATGATTTGTTGATACTCTATCCTAATCAGGATATTTATGTAGAATATTTAAGCGATATGTACCCGGAGATAGCGGGATACAGTTTTATGGCATTCAATCCTGAGAATGCCGTGGCATACCAGGATAAAATGAAACAGTATCAATTCTGTAAAGAACTGCAAGTGCCACACCCTGAAGTCGTATTACTCCAAGAAGAACAAGACCTGGACTTACTGCATTCTTTTCAGTTCCCGGTTCTGCTCAAACCCACTATGCGTGATAACCTCAGAGCTGACGTGTTCAGAAATCTCAAGCTGGAGAACGAAGCTGATATTGCAAAACACGCACCGGATATTTCTGCACACTTGCGGTTCGGAACCCAATTTGTCGCCTCGGAAATCATTCCGGGGGACGGATCCAATATCAATTCCTACACTGCGTACAGATCAAGAGATGGTGAGATACTGGGAGAATGGATCGGGAAGAAGCTCTCGCAATTCCCGAACGACTTTGGTGTATTTGCCAGTGCATCAAATCAATCATCTCACACCGTACTCGAGCAGGGCCGCACCCTATTGCATGGTATGGACTTATGGGGGGTAAACCAGCCGGAGTTTAAGTACGATTACCGTGATGGAAAGTACAAATTGATGGAAATTAATCTGCGACCGATGATGTGGCACCGGGTGGGAGCATTATCGGGAATCCCTCTCAATTATATCCAATATTTGGATGCGACAAATCAGCAGATCCCCGAGTACATGCAGGACCGAGAATCCGAGATTCACTATATCTACCTGAACTACGAGTTGATTAACCTTATCTATCGGAGAAACTATCTTCCCATCTTCAAGGACATCATGCTTGGCGGGGATCGGCGAGTCCTGGCGTTATGGGACCGGAATGATCCCTTACCCTTCCTGGGTAGCTTTCTCAGTGTTTTCCGGCGATTTAGACACTACTTGCGGACCCAGATGGATATCTCTTATTAGTGGAGTGATTTTCGGACCGGATGGCTGAACCTCGTGGATAATAGGTAATGTTGTGCATCGCTCCCTTCCCTGGGAAATTCTTAACCGACCATTCAAACTGTATCGGAGATGATCCCCTCGGATTTTCCGTCGGACAGGCTCCGCCGGAGAGCCCACCCACCAATGGCTTCCACAATCCCAACACTGAAGTACAGTGGCTGGAGGAAACTGGTCAGCCCGATCACCAGTACCTGGATGACAATCCACAGTACCATGAAAATGCCGAGACCAATGGCAAGCTCGCCGGCATACCGGAACATCCGAAAAGTGGCCAGACTTCCGGCCAGCGTGCCCAGACCGTTGACGGTAAATAGTACTATGCCGGGAACAAGGAAATCGGGGAATGGTGAACCGGCAAGCCAGACTAGTGACATTCCCAATTGTTCTCCGGTGGGATCTGTCATAAGACCGATGCCGCCGAATACTGCACCGATACCGATCAGTGCCTGAAAAAATCCGAATGGGATGATTATGCGGGGACGTTGCCGCTGAATAGAAGACATCTACGGATCACTCCGCTTTGTTGTTATTATCTGTGACTCCTTATAGACACGGCTCTTCCGGGTGATCCTTCACACTATCATGGGATCATCCTGCAGCCGGTGAAATATATATTCCCGTTTGAGTCAAAACAAGGGGGCTCCCTGAGAAAACTATCATTGCGACCCCCTTGGGGATAGTCGTTCCCTTTAGCAGATAGAATGGATTTCCGCAAGAACTGCACAGGATAGTGAATGTGCGGAAAAATAACACCACCTGATTAACTCATGAATCATACGTCATTGTCAACTCAATGAAAAGGAAACAGAGCGTTAAAGAGAAGGGCCCCGCCAGAGCCCGTCTCTTTCACTCCTTCCAATCCATTGTGTCATAGGGCTTTCATTAATTTTATGAATAATTCAAGATAACATGAACTTTGTGTATTGCCTGACTTTCTCCTACACCCCAGAGACAAAGAAGCGGAGGTTCACGCTATTTTGTATGGCTGGGTAAACTGATCCGGAGTAGAGTATATCCCACGATCCCGGACAAGAGAGATCCCATGATTATTCCCAGCCGCTCATCCACCAGCAGGTTGACGCCGGTCTCCTCAAATGCCAGTGATCCAATAAACAGACTCATGGTGAAACCGATTCCACAGAGCGCTGCCGTCCCATAGAGTGAGGCCCATGAGAAATCTTCCGACAATTCCACGAGCCGTAACTTCACACCGATCCAGCAAAACCCGAAAATCCCGACCTGTTTACCAACGAACAATCCCAGGGCAATACCGAGCGGAATGCTGTGCAACACATCATCCAGACCAATCCCAGCTAAACTGAGACCGGCATTGCAAAATGCAAACACCGGCAGAATGAAGAAAGCCACCACCGAATGCAGATCATGTTCCATATCTTTCAGCGGTGAGACAGGTTGGCCGGATTTGGATTTGTTCGGTATAAACATGGCCAGGATCACCCCGGCAAGGGTGGCATGCACTCCGGATTTCAGCATCGCCACCCACATCACCACACCAATTACAATATATGGACTCTTCTCCAGGACGCCACGCCTGTTCAGCAAAAACAAAATGATTATACAAAAAAAGGCAATGATGAGAGCCGTGGAGGAGATCTTACTCGTATAGAACAATGCAATAATTACGATAGCGCCAACATCGTCAAATATTGCCAGTGAAGTGAGGAACACTTTCAGGCTATTGGGAACTCTTGGTCCCAGAAGTGAAAGCACCCCCAGTGCAAAGGCAATATCGGTGGCCGCAGGAATTGCCCATCCCTGCATGGCAATGGGATCTCCACTGTTGAACAACCAGTAGATAACGGCAGGCACGGCCATTCCGCCGATGGCCCCCAGCCCTGGCAGGAGTATGTTCTTCTTGTCAGACAACTCACCTTCCAGAAATTCACGCTTCAGCTCAAGGCCGATCAACAGGAAGAAAACCGCCATGAGTCCGTCATTGACCCACAACAGCAATGGTTTGGCGATTTTTAACGGTCCGATTTGCAGTGATACCGGAGTATCAATCAGCAAAGAGTAGTAGTAACTGACCGGAGAATTTGCCAGCAGGATCGCCAGGACGGCGGCGGCCATAAGTAAAATGCCTCCGGCTGATTCGCGCTCGAAAAACGATTCTATGGAGGATTTAACGGTATTTTCCATTAGAATTATCCCGTATTAAAATGGGGGTGAGTGGTAATATTTAGTTCCGGAATCTCCGGGCCAGGCACATTTAACTACGAGGCGATCACCCGTGAATTTATGGTTGAATCGTTCTCTTGATCACTCTCCAGCTGAACGTTTCAAAAATGACGGAAAAATTGGAAATTGACAAGTGGTTTCATCACGCATAGAGTCAACTGATGAGACAGGACCCCGGGATACGTAACTACCAGTTCAACCTGTCACCCACTGCCCCGTATTCCAGCGCTTCGGAATACGAAAGCCCCTTACTCGATGGCAGTGAGCTCGGAATGTATTAAGGTCCAGTTCCCGTGTTCACGTTTCAAATATGCATCCCCAAATTGATAAAACACCCGGAAATTCACCAGTGCTCTCGACAAGGTGTCATTCAATATAATACTTGAAGCATACGGCATGGTCATCTTATGGTAGTCCCTGAACCAGTGGTGAGGGGTGAGTTGGACGGCATGCCTTAAGAAACTCACTCGTCCCTGGTGATCCTCTCTATTTGCTGAATCTGCAGTAAACAGGAAATGATACAAGACTGAATCCATCTCTGGAGAGAGAAAAACTACCGGGTAGTCAGATATCTCAACAGCCGGGCGAAAATCCGTGTGTGTGATTTCATTCACTTGCACGCCTTTGTAATAGTAATAGCGGGGATTCGTATCAACAACAGCAATCTGTAAACTGTTCTGTACAATGATATATCGAAATTCGGTCTCGAAGTTTTCATGTGCACCCCCAGTTAGCCGGGAGAGGTTAGCCGGGCTGTAAAACTCATCAAATACCTGATACGCCGACCTTATCGTATCCGAAAACTCGGACATCTTCGTTGGTGGGTATGGGGGAAGAAGCTCCTGCCATCCACTGAAAAAAGAAGCCAGCAGTGTCTGAGAACCTTCCTGGTAAGCAACGTGAAGTTGTTGGGACAGGTGGGAATAATCGGAAGTCAGGGGTTCGGATTCGGAATCAGGATTAGTACCACTGTTATCCGAACAACCGAACAGTAACAACAGCAATAAAATCAAAGTGATCACAGGCGATTTATGGTGCATAAGAGTTCTCCATCATATCAAATTATTCATTTGGTATATCCGAAGCGAATAACGTCTGCAGCCTCCACCACATACACGGTGCGATTATTTTCTGAACCTTGCATATTAAGTGCCAGAAAGTAATCTGTGGTCTGCGTGTAAGACGGTCATAACCGCAGAGGGGCTTTTACGGGATGGACAAATTCATTTCGTGGCAGCACTCATACCAGAGTGTTTCAAATACCTGAGGATTTGTTCAGTTTTCTGACAGAAAATACGCGACCCGCCGTAAACGAAAACCGGTTTGAGAACTAGAAATCTTGACTGCAGGGGGGGTACATCAGGCCGATTTAGCTATTCAACAATTGAAGCAGCTCATCGTATTCATTAAGCAGCATCTGTTCCACACCCTGTAAATCCTGCAGCATTGCCCGGCTTGCAGGTGAACGGCCAGGATTGGTTCCCAGATAGATAGTCTGAATGGCCGGTTGAGCAAATAGTCGGCTGTACATACTCTGGAGGGCTGTGAATTCTGGACATCTGCGCTGCAATTTCGAATTCAATGTACGCTGCTGCATCGGTGGCCTGCGCGGTTTCCCACGCATCATTCATGATAAATGCGGGCTTCAGCCTGATGCCCATATCTTTATTTTCCCCGCAGACTATCCGAAAGCGATTGGTGATACTGTAGACGACGATCTACTTTCGCCTGATTGGTTTGAACCTCTGTCCGGAAATTGCGGATTGCCTGCTCTGCCATATCTTCGTTGATATTACTCTGGTGCCTGCTATCCAGTGCGAGGGCCAGCAACACACTGAGTACGACCAGGAACGCTTCAAATGACAGCTGAATCCAGGGTATCTGTTTCAGTGTCTTATCTCCCAATAACATAATTAACCTGAATTATTCATAAAATTAATGAAAGCCCTATGACACAATGGATTGGAAGGAGTGAAAGAGAAGGGCCCTCGCCGGGGGCTCTTCTCTTTTACTTCCTGTTTCCTTTTCGTTGAGTTGACAATGACGTGTGATCCATGAATTAATCAGGTTAAATACCCTTGAATTCACATGAAGACGATTCTTGCGCTGGAATAACCAATAGAACATATTACGATCAACTTACTTCATATACCTCCCAGTTCTCATCAACCCACAATCCGATGATTTCAACGCTTCCAGAGTGGTGTCGGAGGGAATCAATGCTCTGGTGAATCTGCCGGATCTGCTCTTCCTTCGATGCCGGATTCCCTGCACAATCATAGTGTCCAACGACCGCAATCCCAGTGGATCCATGTTGGTTCACCGAAATATCCAATCGATCACGGATTGATTGGAACAATGGCTGATCATCCCCTTCGGAAAGAATCAGATTTGGACCGGGTTCGGTAATAGTATCCACATATTCAGTACTGAATCGCTGACGTAAATATTCTATGACCGGAAGTTGGACCCGGCCATCCATGCAATTGATTGCTGTGCTGAAACTCATTTCGCCTCCCATTCTTTTCATCTTTCTCCGATATCTCAGAAATCAATGTTGAACTGCCGACCTTTTTCTATCGGGAGCAATCCGCCGATGGAGCCGGATGATTGTACTGCCATCATTGGGTCCTATATACCTTTGCTCTATGTTACTGTCTGCTCAAACATGCGAGCTGACCAGACTGTCTGAGAATGGAAAATAGTAATTGTTATGGAGGATTTACAGAGGAAGCCGATTTATTTCACAAGTACCATCTTCCTCACTCCTGAATGTTCACCCGCTCTGAGACGATAGAGGTAAATCCCTGCACTCACGGGCGAGCCGGTATCATCAGTGCCATCCCACTGTATTGCATGCCAGCCAGCAGCTTCCATGGAGCTGGTGTAATTCCATACTGCTTCTCCCTGCAGATCAAATATCGTCAGACTGACCGGGGTCTCCGCAGGAAGGCCATATGAAATCGTCGTCAGCGGATTAAATGGATTCGGATAGTTTTGCTGAAGGTAATATTGCGCGGGTAATCCCGGTCGCTCCTTGCCCACATCAACCGTCAGATCGTTCCGGATGATATAGAGACCGTCTTCCCCGTCTGCCACATACGCATATCCGTCATGGATCACCATGCCATTTGCCTCACTCCCCGTATCATACGAAGCAACTTCTGCTGGATTCACAGGATCAGATACATCCACAATTCGTAATCCGGAGGTCCCATTCGTTACATACACATATCCATCGCTGAAGGCAACAGCTCCGCTATGAAAACTCGGCATACTCAGATTTGCCTTCTCCTCCGGATTCACGGGATCGGAAATATCAATGATACGCAATCCGTCGTAAAAACACCCCACGTATGCATAATCATCATGTACATCAATTCCGCACGCATTCCCGGGAGTGTAAAACAGACTGACCTCCACCGGCGCCGTGGGATCTGAAACGTCAACAGTGCGCAACCCATTTGATGCAGACCGGTCCGCTACAAACGCGTAATTCCCTCTGACAGTGACATCCTGAGCAATACCGTCTGGTGTAAAGAAGCCTGCTTCTTCAGGATTTGCAGGATCAGATACATCAATAATCCGCAGACCTTCATAATTATCTGCCACATACACGTATCCGTTGCTGGCCGCCACGTCCAGAGCACGACCGGGTGTATCGTACATGCCCACGACTGCGGGATGGACAGGATCTGATATGTCAACGATATATACACCCTCGGATTCAGCAGCGATAAAGACGTATCCGTTCTCAATGGCAATGCCAGCAGCAGAACCTCCAACCTCAAGGAAACCTGTCTCCACCGGGTGAGCCGGATCGGAGATATTTACGACCCGCAATCCATCGTACAGTGCAGTCACATACGCATAGTCACCATCCACCGCAACATGATAACTGGTACTGATCGTCTTCAGGAAACACGCTTCCAGAGGTTCTTCAGGATTTGATACGTCGATAATCCGTAATCCATTGGGAGCGCCGGTTTCTGACCTTTCCGTAACGTACGCCCGCATCCCTGAGACGACAATCTGGCAGGCTTCACTCTCCGTCGTGAGGAATCCCAGGCGTCTGATATTAGTGGGATCAGATACATCGAATATGCGAATGGCATGTCCATCCGCTACATAAGCATAGTTGGTGTTGACGGCAACCCCCTGGGCAAACGAGGTGTATATTGAACCTTTCTCGGTGGGAATGGCGGGATTGGAAACATCTATAATCCGCAGACCTTTTTGTCCGTCAGCGATATACACGGTATTATGGCTGCAAACAACATCCAAAGCATAGTCCGTATCAAAAGATCCTATTTCTGATAGGTGAGCCGGATCGGAGATATCGATGATACGTAAGCCGGTGTTGCCGGCTGCCACATATGCGTAGCCCTCCCCCACCGCAACACCCTCAGCATAGCTGCCGGTCCCGAGAAAGCCGGTCTCAACAGGGAGCGCGGGATCGGAAATATCGATGATATGCAGTCCGGCGGGATTCCAGGTGACAACATACGCATACTCGTCGATCACTGTAACCCCCCGGGCATACCCGGAGAGCTCAACTACCCCTGATTCTCCGGGACTTGTGGGATCTGAAACATCAATAATTCGTAAACCGGCATCATTATTTGCCACATAGGCATATCCGTTCTGAACGGCAACGCCGCGTATTACTGAGGGAAGAACAATCTCCCCCAGAAGATAAGGTTGCGAACTCGCGGGATCAGAAAAGTCTGCGATCTTCAGACACCCGCCACCACCGAAATAAGCGGTATCATTCTGCACTGCTACAGCATAACACGGTCCATCCGCCCAGCGGCCGATCAGAGTAGTGTTGTGTGATAGCATTGCCTGCGAAACGGGTGGTTGCGTTTTTACTCCGCTATAAACATTCATAGAATACCTCACTTTTTGGGAGGCATCCCGCTGGGAGAAGTGTTTTACCTGCTGCGCAGTAGACTGTTGGGCAATAAGGGGTATATGGCAGAGGATAAAACCCATAATCATCAGACATCGGCCGAAATGAACTTTACCTGAAAGCATGGCTGTCTCCTTTGCACTTCGAGATTGTATTATAACAGAATATTTTACCTGCCGGCCAGGTCATCTGACATGGATCATTTTTCGGGTGTAGACCCTATTGTCCGTAATCAAACGGCAGATATATAAGCCACTTGGGATGTAGCCAGACTGAAAGCTGATCCGGTATTCTCCGGCAGGCTGAACAGTGTGTATCGGGGTTGCGACCACTGCCCCGTTTAAGTCGTAAATGGTGAGTTCAACTCTGCTTTCTGTCGAGAGGTGATACGAAATGACAGTATGTGGGTTAAATGGATTAGGATCATTTTGCATGAGCACGACCTTCCCCGGCATCCGTCGTATACAGTATTGTTGAATCCAGGCCGACTGCCCAGCCATCAGTCTCGGTTATATGGAATACGTCCCACAGATCGGTGATCATATTTGTATTCTGAGGATGCCAGTCTGCATCACCGTTTACTGTCTGGAGGATCAGACTGTTTCTGCCGACCACCCAACCATTGTTTTCATCCACGAAGCTGACTGCGGATAACAAACCGCTGGTGCCACTTTCCTGGGTGTGCCAGGAACGACCTCCGTTTGTTGTTTTGATTATTGCGCCATCCCGCGCGACAGTCCAGCCACTGCTCTCATTCACGAAACAGAGCGACATCAGGTCAGATGAGCTAACACTTCTTTCAGTCCAGATCGCTCCCCTATCTCTGGTTTCCCGCAGGATACCGTTCGTGCCGACTACAAATCCATGCTCCTCATCGATAAACTCCACCGAGGTCAACCATTCCGTTGGGCTCTGGGCCGTATTTATAAATTCATTGCCGGCGATCGGTACCGTATCGGGCTCAGTCATGAATTCCCGCTCAACAAATAGACGATCCCTGAACAAATTGCCGATTCAGTATCTGAAGGGAGATTGATGGAGTTTTAATATATTTTTATGATAAAGAAAATTCAATCATATTCTATTTTTAAAATGAATTGAGTTAAATCTTTTAGACAATTCACAGTATTCAGTAATTACGCGCTCTCTTCCCCGGATTTGTTCACACATCGCCAGATTCTTCAGTGTACTGATGAAGAATAGGGCAAGACATGGGGCATAATTTCAAGGTTATGATTCATAATTCAGAAGTTCAAAAGCATGACCCATAACACTCTGATTTAACGGGTTTCTATGTGGTGTTTCTAAAAATGATAAACCGGCTGAGCGGTTTTATCATGCGGAAATCACACCACAACGAAGTAAGAACACCGGGGAATGAAAAGGTGGGCAATTGTTATTGACTTCTGAGAACGTCCCGGACACCTCATGGTAAAACTCTCATGATAACGATCGATGAAATAACGACCCTGGCAGAGTGTCGGACTCTGGCAGGGTCCTGTCTCACCCGGCGCAGATCAACGAACAACATACAACTAACACCCAACGACACACGATTCAGATTAAGACCACGACTCTGATTACGATTAAGATTATGAGGAAAGCTGAATACCCACCCCACCCACCGGGAATTTGGAGACGATGGGGGCTGATGGCTATCGGCTGACTACACTGGCGTCGAACTGTTTGTTATGCAGTTCTCACTTCCGTCGCCCCGTAGCTCCCTGCTGTATCACATGGGTCAGCTCATGGGCAATCAATCGCCGGCCGGCACTGGTTCCCGGCTCAAACGTCCCCGCATTGAAATAGATGTTCCGGTCTCGGGTGAATGCCTGTGCCCGGAGGCCCCGACTCATTGCTACCGATTCCGGAGAGGTATGGACCCGAACTCCACGGAAATCTGTCCCGAACCGCTTTTCCATAAACGCCCGGGTGGATTCCGGTAGCGGCCTTCCGGCCTCCCGGGTGGAATCAAGACGACTTGGTGCCATAGGTACGGATTTATGCATATCTCCATGGGAATGCTGTTGCAGCTGAAGCTCTTCTTCCTCCTCTTCGATGGGCTGAGCCATGAACTCCTCCTCTTCAGTTTCCTCCTGCAACTGAAGCTGTTCTTCCTCCTCCGGCAGTTCCTGGCGCTGCAGCAAAGAATTCACAATCGACTCCTCCTGCCCGAGTACCGGATCGGACATCGTCATTACTCGTTCAGCCATTGCATCGGCTTCACGTTCCAACGGATCACCCGGTTTGCTCACACTGAGCTTGGTCTGCACCGGGCTGACTCCGGACAGAACCAATCGCGCCAGGTTCTCACTAGGAGTCCGCGCCCTGAATACCGGTTCGCTCTGTCCGCCATCGGGCTGCCGTACCCGATTATTTCTGGTCAGTCCTGATGTTCTGGATTTTTGTGATTTTATATTCATAACACACTCATCACCTTTATCCGTTGATTACTTCAAATTCCAGCCGGTCTGATGCGAATATCCCGGAGACCACCTCCTCCGGACGACCCGGATGATCCTCATCCGCCTGATAGAACGCCTGCAGCTCATACGATCCGGCATCCGGCAGATCATACCACTCCAACAGATCATATTCACCCGAGATGGACTCTCCCGGTGCAAGCTGACGGTAATCATTCGGACCTGGATAATCCCTGTTATACAACAGAGCGGGTGTGCTGACGACAGCTCCGGTTCCGGGCTTGAACACCTTGAGAAACACCTCACGGGATTCCATATCCTGATATCCCATAGCCATCCGGGTATTCACAGTTACTGTCTCTGCACTACTATTAGTCAGGGTAATTCTGATTGGCACCATGCCGGATAAGCGGACCGCTTCTTTCAAAATTTCCAGAGTAACCCGGAGTACTTTTTCCATTTCAGCCATCGGGGTATTCCGTATAATTCGGGAGTTTCATATACATTTACTTCCAGGGGAGATGTTATGCCGGCGGAACGAACGCTGCATTATAGGCAGCCACCAATCCGGCATGCAATGCCCGTTGCGCCGGTGTACCTGCTGCAATGGTAGCTCTGACCTTCTGTCTCACGGCCAGGAAGCGTCCGCGGAATCTGCGCTGATCCGCCAGCGGCATATTGTTCCAGTTTCTCAACGCCCTCTGAGCGTCATTGGCAAATCCCGGTACCCAGGCCGGATCACCCCGGGCAACGGTTTCCAAATGCTCCTCCTGCATGCCGACACTGAGGATCTCAATAGCCTCCCCGAGAAATTCATGAGTTGCTGCCGGGCCGA
>Ga0207797_1001315_pt1 | contig 18062 bp, 15 predicted proteins | sample PRCRCaboRojoPR_6_FD_187275 | JGI IMG/M metagenome (GOLD analysis project Ga0207797, IMG submission 187275) | Marine sediment microbial community from Cabo Rojo, Puerto Rico - PR CR 10% Liquid 1 (SPAdes) | ecosystem: Environmental > Aquatic > Marine > Coastal > Sediment | place: Cabo Rojo, Puerto...
CCCTGGGTTACGCCCACGAGAAAGGGGTCGTCCACCGCGACATCAAGCCCGCCAACATCATGCGGCTCCAAGGCTCGGGTGCGGTCAAGGTCACAGACTTCGGCATCGCAAGGATCACCTCCTCCTCCAAGACCAAGACCGGCGTCGTTCTGGGAACCCCCTCCTACATGTCCCCCGAGCAGGTGGCCGGCAAGAAGGTCGACGGCCGTTCCGACATCTTTTCCCTCGGCGTCGTGCTCTACGAGATGCTGACGGGCCGCAAGCCGTTCCAGGGGGACGACATGACCACCCTGATGTATCAGATCGCCCGTGAACCGCATCCGTCGCCGCGCTCGATCAACCCTCGGATTCCTCCCGTGGTCGAGAAGATCATCGACAAGGCGCTGGAGAAGGACGTCGAACGCAGATACCGGAAGGCCGGACAGATGGCGGACCACCTGAAGAAGGTCGCGGCCAGGATGATGGAGATCCAGGCGAAAAGGAAAGGCGAGGCCGCCTGAAAGGGACGGCACGAGACGAGATGAACATCCAGGCCGCCGGCAAGACCCACATCGGGCGCAAGCGAAAGATCAACGAGGACAACCTTCTCGTAGAGCCCGACATCGGTCTGTTCATCGTCGCCGACGGAATGGGGGGGCACAAGGCGGGGGACGTGGCGAGCCGGATGGTCGTGGAGACCATGGCCGACTACTGGCTGAAGGTGAAGGGCAACAAGTCGCCGTCCTTTCTCGAGCCCATCAACAAGGACGTGTCGGACCAGGCCAAGCACCTGATCAACTCCATCTCGCTCACGAACATCATCATCCACGAGGCCCAGAAGAAGCCCGAGTACCACAGGATGGGATCCACCGTGTCCGCCCTCCTGGTGGAGGACGACTGCATCTGGTCGGCGAACGTGGGGGACAGCCGGACCTACCTCTTCGACCACGGGAGACTCATCCAGGTCTCCCAGGAGCACTCGGTCGAGGCGGAGCAGCGGGCCATGGGGCTGACCGACCCCATGGGATCCACCCACCCGGGGATGAAAAACCTGCTCACGCGCGTCATGGGCCAGAACAAGAAGGTGGACGTCTACATCACGCCCATCCGGCCGGAAACCGGGGACCTCGTCCTGGTGTGCTCCGACGGTTTGACGAACTACATGACCGAGCAGGCCATCGGAACGGTGCTCGACGACTTTTCCACCTCTCTCGAACGCAAGGCGGAGATTCTGATCGACGAGGCGAACCGCGGAGGGGGCGGCGACAACATCACGGTCATCCTGCTCGAGGTGCTGCAAGAGGGAACGTGGAGCAAGCTCAGAAAGAAGCTGAAACGCTAAATGATCGTACTGGGTATAGACACCTCCTGTGACGACACGTCCGCAGCCGCGGTTTCCGATCGCGACGGCATCCTCTCCAACGTGGTCAACTCGCAGGTCCGCCTGCACCACCCGTACGGGGGCGTGGTCCCGGAGCTGGCCTCCCGCGAGCACATTCGCAACATCGTGCCGGTGGTGGACAGGGCCCTGGAGGACGCAGACCTGGACGCCGACCGTCTCGACGCGGTCGCCGTCACCGTGGGGCCCGGGCTCATCGGATCGCTCCTGGTGGGTCTCCACTACGCACGGGGCTTCGCCTGGGTGCGCGGGCTTCCCGTCGTGGGCGTGAACCACCTCGAGGGGCACGTGCTCTCCATCCTCCTGGAGGACGAGGCGCCGCCCTTTCCTTTCGTGGCCCTGACGGTTTCGGGCGGGCACACCAGCCTCTACCGGGTGGCCGCCGCCGGGGCCTACCACACCCTCGGGCAGACGCTGGACGACGCGGCGGGAGAGGCCTTCGACAAGGTGGCCAAGCTCCTGGGCCTGGGTTACCCCGGGGGCGTGATCATCGAGGAACTGTCCGGCGGCGGCCGAGGGGACCGGATCCCGTTTCCCCGCGCCACGATGGGACGGGACTCCCTGGACTTCAGCTTCAGCGGACTGAAAACGGCCGTGGGTCTCTTCGTGGAGCGCTGGAAGGAGAGCCCTGAGGAGCAGAGGCGGTTTCGGCTGGAAGACATCGCCGCGTCGTTCCAGGAGGCCGTGATCGACACGCTCGTGCTGAAGCTCTTTCGCGCCGCGGAACGGGCGGGGGTGGAATCGGTGGTGATGGCGGGCGGCGTGGCCTGCAACGGAGCCCTTCGCAGACGGGTCCGGGAGGAAGCGGCCTCGCGCGGCATGGGGGCCTACTGGCCGCGGCCGTCGCTGTGCACCGACAACGGCGCCATGATCGCTCGAGCCGGGCTTCATCGACTGGAGCTGGGGGAACGCGCGGACTTCTCGACGGACGTGCGCTCCCGCTATCCCCTGGACGATCTCTCCCGGGATCGCGGGTCAGGAATCCATCGGACGTGAAATTCACCAGGCAGCTTCGATACTACTACTGGAGGTTCATACGGCTGAAGGGAAGCCCCCGCGACCTCGCCCTGGGCATCGCCCTGGGCGTCTTCGCCGGTCTCCTGCCCGTTGTTCCCTTCCAGACGGCCTTCGCCGTCTTCCTGGCCCTGGTGTTCAGGGGAAGCAAGATCACGGCCGCGCTGGGCACGTGGATCAGCAACCCGCTCAACTGGTACCTCGTCTACTCCCTGGACTACCGCATCGGTGCGGCCATCCTGGGGCTCTCGGAGAAGAGCCGCGGCTTCTCCTCGGTCATGGCGGCCCTTCGACGCGGCGAGGAGGGCATGGGGCTGGTGCAGACCGTCCTGGCCGCCGGGGGGTCCATCATCGCCGCGTTTCTCCTGGGCGGCGTCATCCTGGGACTTTTGATCGCCCCGATCTCTTATCCCGTTTTCCTGAAGGTGTTCCGCGCCATCCACCAGTGGCGGGAAACCCGTCGGACCTTCAAGGCCCTCTCTCGGAAACCCCATTGACGTCAACCGGTTCCCATCGCCCCCGCAAACGGCTCGGACAGCACTTCCTGGCCGACCGGGGAGTGGTCCGGAGCATCCTGGACGCCTCCGGCCTCGGACCGTCGGACCGGGTCCTGGAGATCGGTCCGGGCCGGGGTGCGCTCACCTTGCCCCTGGCGCGCGGGGTGTCGCACGTCCTGGCCGTGGAGAAGGACCGGGACCTGGCCGAATGGCTCCGTCAGGCGCTCCAGGCCCGGGGCGTGGACAACGTCACCCTCCTCTGCGAGGACATCCTGCGCTTCGACTTCGATCTCCTGGACCGGTTTTCACCCTGCGGGGCCCAGGTCATCGGCAACCTCCCCTACAACGTCAGCACGCCGGTGCTGGAGAGGCTGATCCGGAACCGGCGGAGGATCCTCCGGGCCGTGCTCATGTTCCAGAAGGAGGTGGCGGACCGGCTCACCGCCTCTCCGGGCGGCCGCACCTACGGGGCGCTCACCGTCCTCGTTGGGGTGCACGCCCGGGTCCGCAGGGTCCTCCGGGTGGGCAGGGAGGCCTTCCGCCCGAGACCACAGGTGGCCTCCGCCGTGGTGGAGCTGGACTTCGCCTTTCCCCACCCCGCCCGCCCCCGGGACGAAACCTGGTTTCGCAGGGTGGTGAAGGGGGCCTTCGCCCACCGGCGAAAAACGCTTCAAAACGCCCTGGCCGCGTCGTTTCCCGCAATCGAACGCGACGAGGTGAGAGGGGCGCTGGTCGACTGCGGCATCGATCCGAGCCGCCGGGCCGAGACCCTGGGCATCGAGGAGTACATTCGCCTCGGCAGGGCCTTTTCCACCCTGACCCGGGAACCGCTCCCGGCCGATTCTTGACAAAGGCCAGGCCAGGTGATAGTAGACTGAAATTTTTTGGAAATGCGGATGCGCCCCTTCGGGGCGGCCGGATCGGGACTCCAGGCCGACCATGCAGACACAGCGTTCCAGCCCGCACAACCACGTCGTCATCGAAGGCCCCCTGGGGGTGGGCAAGACCAGCCTGGCCCGCATGCTGGCCGAGCGGCTCGACGCCGAAACCCTGCTGGAGGACATCGACGAGAACCCCTTCCTGGCCGATTTCTATCGCGATCCCCGGAAGTACGGGTTCCAGACCCAGATCTTCTTCCTCCTCCGGAGGTACCAGCAGGCCCGGGAGATCGGCCAGATCGGCCTGTTCAACCGCGTCCTGGTCACGGACTACCTGTTCGACAAGGACCGGATCTTCGCCAGGACCAACCTGGGCGAAAAGGAGTTCTGGCTGTACGATCAGCTCTACCGGCTGCTCAAGGGCCGTCTGGCGCCACCGGACCTGGTGATCTTCCTCCAGGCCCGGACCGAGGTCCTGATGGATCGCATCCGGAGCCGCGGACGCCGGTTCGAGCGGAGCATCGGGCTCAAGTACCTGGAGGAGATCAACCGGTCGTTCAACGAGTTCTTCTTCCACTACAACGAGGCGCCCCTGCTCGTGGTGAACGCCTCGGAGATCGACTTCGTGCACGTCCCCGAGGACTTCGACGACCTCGTGGAACGAATCAAGGAGATGAGATCGGGCACCCAGTACTACGTGCCCATGAAATCGCCGCGTTAGCCGGCCCGGCAAGGCTCGAACGACCCGGGTTCGAGCCCCGGAATCGACAGGTGATCATGAACGTCCGCGTCGTCCATCGCGTCGACGAGATGCAGTCCCTCGGCGAGCAGACCCGCCTCTCCGGAGAAGGCATCGGCCTTGTGCCCACCATGGGGTTTTTCCACGAGGGGCACCTGGAGCTGATGCGGATCGCCCGCAACCTGGCGGACACGGTGGTCGTGAGCCTCTTCGTGAACCCGACCCAGTTCGGGGAGAACGAGGACCTGGCGGCTTACCCGAGGGACCTGGAGAGGGACCTGGCCGGGGCCGAGGCCGCCGGCGTGGACCTTCTGTTTGTGCCCTCCGTCGAGGAGATGTACCCGGAGGGGTTCCAGACCGCGGTTCACGTGGATCGGCTCACCCGGGGGCTCTGCGGACCCTTCCGTCCCGGGCACTTCGACGGCGTGGCCACGGTGGTGGCCAAGCTCTTTCACATTGTCAAGCCGCACGTTGCGGTGTTCGGCCAGAAGGACTACCAGCAGCTCGCCGTGATCAGCCGGATGGTTCAGGACCTGAACATGGACGTCCGGATCGTGGGCGCACCCACGATGCGCGAGCCGGACGGGCTGGCCATGAGCTCGAGAAACCTGTACCTCTCCCCGGAGGAGCGAAAGGCGGCCCTCTGCCTGAGCGAGTCCCTGAACCTGGCCCAGGAGCTGGTGGACGCGGGGGAGCGGGACGCGGACACGATCCGCTCCGCCGTGGAGACGCACATTCAAAGGGCCCCGTTCACCCGGATCGACTACGTGACGCTGTGTCACCCGGACACCCTGGAGGAGGTGAAGACGATCGAGCAGGAAGCCCTCCTGGCGCTGGCCGTGTTCGTGGGCAGGGCGAGGCTCATCGACAACCGGATCATTGATGGAGCCGAAAAAGGCACCAAGGCTTGAGATCCGTCCCGAACATATCAAGAGGTTACAGGATTTCCAGCGACGGGTGAGCGGGTGATCGCGAATCCGTCCATCATTCGAAAGGCAGCACCCTGATTCCAACGACAACGTTCCCGAAATCGAACGCAGCGGGGTGAAGGCCCCGCCTCCCCACGGAGAAGCGAGTGAATCAGGGCGGAAAACGAGGAAAGGAACATCAACCCGGAAAGGAGCAACCCATGAAAGTCGAGAACTTCCTCTTCACCTCGGAGTCCGTCACCGAAGGCCACCCGGACAAGGTGGCCGACCAGATCTCCGATCGAATCCTGGACGCCATCCTGGAGCAGGACAACCAGGCGCGCGTGGCCTGCGAGACCCTGGTCACCACGGGCATGGCCATGATCGCGGGCGAGATCACCACGGCGGCCTACGTGGACATGCCCGAGGTGGTCCGCCAGACCATCCGGGACATCGGCTACAAGAACTCCTCCATGGGGTTCGACTGGGAGACCTGCGCCGTGCTCTCCTCCATCGACAAGCAGTCCCCGGACATCGCCCAGGGTGTGAACGGGGAGGGGCTGTTCCAGGAGCAGGGCGCCGGCGACCAGGGCCTCATGTTCGGGTACGCCTGCAAGGACACCCCCACGCTCATGCCCATGCCCATCTACCTGGCCCACGGCCTGACCCAGCGGCTGGCCCACGTGCGCAAGTCCGGCAAGCTCCCGTGGCTGCGGCCGGACGGAAAAAGCCAGGTCACGGTGGAGTACAAGGACGGAAAGCCCCAAAGCGTCCACACCGTGGTGATCGCCGCTCAGCACAGCCCCGAGGTGGACTACGACACCCTCCGGGAGGCCATCATCGAGGAGGTGATCAAGAAGGTCGTTCCCGAGGGGATGCTCCGGAAATCGACGGACATCTTCATCAACACCACGGGCCGGTTCGTGGTGGGCGGTCCCATGGGGGACTGCGGGCTGACCGGCCGCAAGATCATCATGGACACCTACGGCGGCTTCGGCTACCACGGGGGGGGCGCCTTCTCGGGAAAGGACCCCTCCAAGGTGGATCGAAGCGCCTCCTACATGTGCCGCTACATCGTCAAGAACATCGTGGCCGCGGGGTTGGCGGAAAAGTGCGAGGTTCAGATCGCCTACACCATCGGCCGGGCCCAGCCCGTGAGCGTCACGGTGGGCGCATACGGGACCGGCGTCCTGCCCAGCCGCGAGCTGACCGAGATCGTGAGGAAGATGTTCGACCTGCGGCCGGCCGCCATCATCGAGCGGCTGGACCTCCTGCGGCCCGTCTACCGGAAGACCTGCAACTACGGTCACTTCGGCCGTGAGCTGCCGGAGCTTTCGTGGGAGAAGACGGATCTGATCGACGACCTGAAACGCGCCGTCAAGTAGCTTCCGGAGCCTCCCCCGGACCGAAGACCGGATCCGTCCACGACGGACACGGGTCCGGGTCGAACGCCCCTCTTGACACCGGGAGCCGCGATCGGGAACAGGGGCCTTCAAGCGATCCTGCGCCCGAAGAGACCAAGAATCCCTTTCAACCCAAGACGACATCGAGGTACCCCATGGACTATGACATTCGCGACATCAACCTGGCCGACCGGGGCCGGCTCCGGATCGAGTGGGCCGGCATGAGCGCCCCGGTCCTCGGCCTGATCCGGGAGCGCTTCACCCGGGAGCGGCCCCTGGAAGGACTGCGCGTCTCGGCTTGCCTGCACATCACCACGGAGACCGCCCTGCTGCTCCGCACCCTCAAGGCCGGGGGCGCGGAGGTGGCGGCCTGCGCCTCCAACCCCCTGTCCACCCAGGACGACGTGGCCGCCGCCCTGGTGGCCGACGACGAGATCCCCGTTTTCGCCATCAAGGGGGAGGACCACGCCACCTACTACGATCACATCCTGTCCGCCCTCAAGCACGGCCCCCGGCTGACCATGGACGACGGCGCCGACCTGGTCAGCTCCCTCCACTTCATCGCCCTGAACCGGTGGGACGACCTGGACCCCGGCGTTGCCGAATGGGCTCGGGGGCTGTCACCGGATGAGCGGGAGACGCTCCTCGCGGGCGTCCTGGGCGGGACCGAGGAGACCACCACGGGGGTCATCCGCCTGCGCAGCATGGAGCAGGACGGGGTGCTGCAGTTCCCCATCATCTCGGTGAACGACGCCGACACCAAGCACCTCTTCGACAACCGCTACGGAACGGGGCAGAGCACGGTGGACGGCATCCTGCGGGCCACCAACCGGCTCCTGGCGGGCAGCACCTTCGTGGTGAGCGGCTACGGGTGGTGCGGGCGCGGCGTGGCCATGCGGGCCAAGGGGCACGGCGCCGACGTGGTCATCTGCGAGGTGGACCCCCTGCGGGCCCTGGAGGCCGTGATGGACGGCTACCGGGTCATGCCCATCGCCGAGGCCGCTCCCGCGGGCGACTTCTTCTGCACCCTCACCGGCGACATCAACGTGATCCGGCGGGAGCACTTCCTCGCCATGAAGGACGGCGCCATCGTGGCCAACTCCGGGCACTTCGACGTGGAGCTGGACCTTCCCGGCCTGGCGGAGGAGTCCACGGCCCGGCGCGAGATCCGGCCGTTCGTGGAGGAGTTCACCCTGGGGGACGGCAGGCGCGTCTACGTGCTGGGCGAAGGCAGGCTCATCAACCTGGCCGCGGCCGAGGGCCACCCGTCGAGCGTCATGGACATGAGCTTCGCCAATCAGGCCCTCTCGGCCGAGTACATGGCCGGCGAGCACAAACACCTCGAGAAGCGGGTCTACCCCGTCCCCGGCCACCTGGACCGGGAGATCGCCCGCCTCAAGCTCGAGTCCATGGGCGTGAGCATCGACCGGCTGACGCCCGAGCAGGAGAAGTACCTCTCCTCCTGGGACATGGGCACCTAGCCGGGAGCGTCCTCAGAAGCCCCCCGCGCCCTCGAGGGTCGGGGGGCATCCGGTCTCCGGCGCGGTTCCGCCTCCCCCCGCGGCCGTCCGGGGGACCCCCGCAACCGTGAGCTCTCGAAAACCCGTTCACCCGCCGCTGGAAAACGCTGTCATCGTTTCCGACTCCGGGGGGGGGCGAATCCCCACCATGCCTCGGGCTTTTCCGACCCCGTCAGGGTTCTCCCGCGGGCGAAGACGGTTCCTCCTCGTCCGGTTTGGGGAGGGAGACGGTGAACAGCAGCTCGTCGCCCTCGCGGTCGCAGCTCAGGAGGCCGCCCATGTTTCGGAGCATCTTGTAGCAGAGGGGAAGGCCGTGGGTCTTCCCCGTTTCCTCGAAGGGGAGCAGGAGCGTCTCCGGATCCTTGAACCGGGTCTCCGGAACCCGGTTCTTCAGAATCACCTCGATGTGCCGGTCGCTCTCCCCGCTCCGTATGGTGAGCGTTTCACCGCGGTCCATGGCCTCGACGGCGTTTCGTGCGAGGCTGGTGAGCACCTCCACAAGAACGTCCGGGTCGGTCCGGATCGCCGGCAGGGCCTCGTCCAGCTCCAGGACGAAGTCCGCCCGGCCGCGCTCGAAGTCGTGGACCAGGTACTCCATGGTGCTCCGAACGACGTCGTTCACGGAGCATGTCCTCGGCTCCACGTCCACCGGCTTCAGGTAATCCTGAATGCGGTCCAGGATGCCCTCGAGGCGCCGGGACTCGTTCAGGATGATCTCCCCTTCCAGCAGATCGGGCTGTCTCTGTTGGAGGCGACGGGCAAACCCCCCGATGGAGACCAGGGGATTGCGGATCTCGTGGGCCACCTCGGCGGAGACCGCGCCCAGGGTCTTGAGCTTTTCCCGCTGGACCATCGCCTTTTCCAGGACCACGCGATCGGTGATGTCCACCACGACGCCCTCCAGGCGGTCCCGCACTCCCCCTTCGGCGGGCTCCTCCTGGGGCAGGGACTTGAGCAGGACGTGGATCTGGCGTCCCTTTCGGTGGAGCAGCCGGCACTGGGTGGAAAAGGGCGCGCCCCGTGCCTCGAACGCCGACAGCAGGAGACCTCTCACCTGCAGCCTGTCCTCCGGGTGGACCCGATCGAGGAACCACCCGGGTTCGGCCCGGGCCTCCTCCGGGGCGTAGCCCAGCAGCGGCTCGCAGGCCTCGTTCACGAACTCCAGCCCCAGCCCCTTTCGCAGGACCCAGATCATCATGGGGATGTTCTGGACCAGGTCGAAGTAGCGGCGCTCGGCCGACTGAATCCGGTCCTTGAGCTCCCGGCGCTCCTGGTAGCGCCTCAGGCACAGGTTCAGCTCGCTCAGGTTGAAGGGTTTCCGCAGGTAGTCGTAGGCTCCGACCTTGATGGCGCGAAGGACGCTGTCGAAGCTGCCGAAGCCCGTGATGAACACGACCTCCCGCTCCGGGTACTCCTCCTTGATCCTCGAGGCCAGGTCGAACCCGCTCATGCCCGGCAGGCGAATGTCCACGAAGATCAAGCCGAAGCTGCGGGCCCGGCAGAGGGCGAGGGCCTCCTCGGGATGCAGGCACGACTCCGCGGCGTACCCCTCGGCCTCGAGGGCCTCCTCCAGGAGGCGGCAGACGGATGCGTCGTCGTCCACCACCAGGACCCTGTGCCGGTTCTTGGAGACTTCGTTCATGGTCGTTTTCCGGATTCGGAGGGCGCAGCCCCCCGCACGAACTCCCCCGAAGCGCCGCCGTGGCGCACCGGCGACCGGAGCCCGTGGCTCGGGAGGAGCGTGAGAAGGGGGCGAGAGAGCGGTTAGGGGCCATGGGCCCGGCGGGCGTCGCCGCGGAAGAATGCGCAGCCGATGGTCTACTGAAAAGGATCGCACGGGCCCGACGGGCTGTCAAGGGCGGCTGAAGGCGGACGGGTGTCAGGAGTCAGGACGGCGGGGCTTTCAGTAGAAGAGGGACCGCACGCGATGGAAGGGACGGGACCGGTGACGCGCTCCCTGTCCCATCTGCCAGAGGATCCCGTCGATCTCGAAGGCCCTCAAGCGCCTTCCCGCCGTCGAGGCCGCATCCCGAATCCGGTCCACCGCCACGATGGTGTTGGCGCGGATCTCCACCTCCTCCGGGCTCCCCGACTCGAGCGGCTCCCGGCGGTCCACCCGTTCCGCCAGGCCCTCCTCATACGCCAGGACGCCAAGGTCCCGCAGAACCTGCGGAAGCTTGTAGTCGGCAAAGGCGGTGAGCCGGTCCAGGTCGTGAAAGGCCCCCCACCCCGCGCCCCCCAGGGCGCCGTGGAGGTCCGCCGCCAGGATCTGCCCCCGTTTGTAGAAGTAGACGGCCCGCTCCCGGTAGACCGCCGTGTCCCGAAAGGACGGGCATTTCCTCGCCAAAAGCCTGGCCAGGTCCCCGGCCCAGCCCCGGGGGGCCTCCAGCAGCCGGACCGCCTCTCCCCCGTAGTCGCGCACGAGGACGCCGCCGAGCTCCCGCAGGGCCCTTGCCCGCTCCTCCATGAGCGGAAGCCGGCCCCGTCCTCCCAGGACCCGCTCCAGGGCTGCCGCGGAGAGCCCGGCCAGGAAACCGGCGTCCGTCAGCGGCACGTCCTCCTCCATGGCCCGCTTCAGGGCCCGGGCCAGGCCGTTGTACCCGGAGACGGACCGCCCGTCGACTCGGACGCTCCAGGCCTCCTCCCCCTCGGGCGGCCAGAAGCAGAAGTTGATCGTGTCCAGCACCAGGATCCAGGCCGCGGTCTCCTCCGGCGGGCCCGCGTAGTGATGCACCCCGTCCCAGGCCGGCGGGGAGACGCCCTTCTCCGCGAGCACGCCGGCGAACCGGCGGACCGCGTCCTCGTCGATCCGCACGAAACGACTCTCACGGGCCACGAACCGCGCACTTTCCAGCACCTCGAACATGGAGCCTCCTGATCCTGCGGGATGCGCTCACCCTACCACAACCGCTGCCGGGAGCCAATCCGGCCCCCGCCCGGGTTTTCGGGGCGCCCGAAATCTCCCGTCGCACATCCTTCGGAGAGTGTGCTAAGATGCGTCATTGGTTTCCGTGTGCGCCGTCGATCCGAACCACCCTCTGCTCTGGGACGCCCGTGACCGCCCGCAGACTCCTCATCATCGCCCCGCTCTTCGTGATCGCCTTTCTGCTCCAGTCCTACTTCTGGGTGCCCAGCTACGAGGAGCAGACGCGGGGGAACCCCCGGCGACTCGAGGAGTTCATCACCGGCTCCATCGGCGACGCCAGCATCCTGAACCCCATCCTGTCCGCAGACTCCGCCAGCAGCGAGATCGAAGGGCTGGTCTTCGAAGGGCTCATCGACCGCGACCGGGACCTGAGCTTTCGGGGCCGCCTGGCCGAGTCCTGGGAGATCCACGAGGAGGCGGTCTTCCGGGTGAACGAACGCGCTGCGCCGCCCGGCGCGGAGACCGGGACCCCCGAGGACGTGGCCCGCCTGATCCGGCACGCGGCGGCCGGAGGCGTCCCTGTAAACGAGGCGACCCGGGCGGCCCTGGACAACATCCGGCGCGTGGAGCTCCTCGCCCCGGAGGAGCGCGTGGAGACCGTCTCCGTGCCCGGCCCCGGCGGCAAGCCCCGCAGCCTGCGCCTGCGGGTGCGCGACCCCGCCCGGGTCCGGCTCACGCTGGACCGGGTGGACCAGGATCTGTTCGACCGTCTGGGAACGCTCCTGGGGGAGGGCTACTTCTCCACCTTCTCCCCCTCCGACCGCGTGGAGGTGGTGGAGGGGGGCACCGGGCTCCCCCGATCCCGGGTCCTCTCCGCAGCCTCCCGGGTCCTGCCCGCCTTCGAGCACAACCCCGTGATCACCTTTCACCTGCGGCCCGGCGTCCGCTTCCACGACGGACACGTCCTGGACGCCGGGGACGTGAAGTTCACCTACGAAGCGATCATGAACCCGGCCAACCTCTCCCCGCGCATTGCGGACTACGAGCCGGTGAAGCGGGTGGAGGCGGTGGATCCCCTGACGGTCCGGGTGACCTACAAGCGGCTCTACTCGCCGGCCCTGGGCACCTGGGCCATGGGGGTGCTTCCCGAGCACCTCCTCAACCGGGAGGCCGTCCGGGCCGAGGCGATCGAGCGGGGAAAGGACCCGGAGACCTTCACCATGCGCCAGAGCCGCTTCAGCCGGAACCCGGTGGGCTGCGGGCCCTTCCGCTTCGAGGAGTGGGCCTCGGACCAGCACATCCTCCTGGAGCGCTTTGAGGACTACTGGGAAGGCCCGCCCAACTACCTGCGGTACGTCTACCGGATCATCCCCGACCTGCTCACCCAGGAGATGGAGTTCTACGCCGGGACCCTGGACTCCTACTCGGTTCAGCCCCACCAGGTGGAACGGCTCGAGCGGGACCCCCGCTTCCAGAGCTTCTCCGGCCTCAGCTTCGGCTACACCTACATCGGGTACAACATGCGCCGGGAGCCCTTCGACGACCCCCGGGTGAGAAGGGCCCTGGGCATGGCCATCGACGTGGACAAGATCCTCCGGTACGTGCTCTACGGGCAGGCCGAGCGGATCACCGGCCCCTTCGTCAAGCAGACGGACTTCTACAACCCGGACGTCCAGTCCCTGCCCTACGATCCCGGAGGCGCGCTCCGCCTCCTGGAGGAGGCGGGGTGGAAGCGCAACGCCGAGGGGTGGTTGGAGAAGAACGGGAAACGCCTCCAGTTCACCCTCATCACCAACCACGGCAACGACATCCGCAAAGCCATCCTGGCCGTGGCCCAGGACGCCTGGAGATCGCTGGGCATCGACGTGCGCACCGACCTCCTGGAGTGGTCCGTCTTCATCCAGGAGCGCGTGGACCGGGCCGACTTCGACGCCCTGGTGCTGAGCTGGAGCATGGGGATCGAGCCGGACCTGTACCAGATCTGGCACTCCAGCCAGACCGGGCCCAACCAGCTCAACTTCGTGGGCTACGAGAACCCCGAGGCGGACGACCTCATCATCAAGATCCGCCGGGAGTACGAGCACGACCGGCAGGTCGCCTACTGCCGACGGCTCCACGAGATCATCGCCCGGGACCAGCCCTACACCTTTCTCTACGTGGGCAAGTGGACCGCCGTGCTGGACAAGCGGATCGTGGTCCGGGAGGTGGGCGGGGACGGGGAGATCCACTATCGGCCCATCACGCCCACGCGGACCGGCAACTTCATGTTCGACTTCAACCGCTGGGCCAAGCTGCCCGAGGCGCCCGACTTCGCCACCCGCTGAGAAACGGGGTTCGTCATGCTCTCCTTCATCGGACGGAGCGTCATCCAGAAAGCGGTCACCCTCTTCTTCGTGTCCGTGCTGAGCTTCCTGATCATCCACCTGGCGCCGGGTGAGCCCAGCCAGGTGGACCCCCTGAACCCCAAGTTCACGCCCGAGATGGTGGAGCGCTTTCGAAAGGCCTTTCACCTGGACGAGCCGCTTCACGCCCAGTACCTCCACTTCTACAGCAGCCTGCTCACCGGCGACCTGATCTCCTGGAAGGACAACCGGCCCGTCCTGCTCAAGATCTGGGAGCGGTTCCTGAACAGCCTTCCCCTGTTCGTCGTGGGGACCCTGATCACCTGGACCCTCTCCTTCCCGGTGGGCATCCGCTCGGCCATTCAACGGGGGGGCGTCTACGACCGCACGGCCACCTTCCTCTCCTACCTGCTGATCTCCATCCCGGGCTTCTTTTTCGCCTACATCCTCATCATCCTGGTGGTCAGCCGGTTCCACGTGCCGGTCATCGGCATGGAGACCTTCGGCATGGCGGAGGCCGCCCTGCCCCGGATGTTCATGGACCGGGTGTGGCATCTCCTGCTCCCGTCGGTGCTGAGCGCCTCCGGCGGGATCGCCATCCTCAGCCGCTACGTCCGGAGCCAGATGCTGGAGGTGGAAGGCCAGGACTACGTGCGCACGGCGCGGGCCAAGGGCCTCCCCGAGGAGCAGGTCCACTACCGGCACGCCCTGCGGAACGCCCTGCTCCCGTTCGTGACCATGTTCGGGCTGATCCTGCCCGGCCTCATCGGCGGATCGGTCATCATCGAGTCCATCTTCTCGTGGCCCGGGATGGGCCGCATGGCCTACGAGGCCATCCTGGCCCGGGACTACCCCGTGATCCTCACGGTGAACTTTCTCTCCGCGGTGCTCGTGCTCGCCGGCACGTTCGTCTCGGACGTGCTGTACATGGTCGTCGACCCCCGGATTCGACTGTAGAGGGACCCGTTCATGCCCGACCCCGTCGAACATGCCGCCGTTGCGGAGCAGGAGTACCAGGCGCCCGAGGCCCCCCGGCGTACGCGCCTGCAGGAGGCCTGGGACCGTCTCAGCGAAAACCGCCTGGCCCTCGCGGGCCTGGCCGTCTTCGTCCTGTTCTTCGGGGTGGCCGTGGCCGGACTGGTCCTCACCTCCGGCGTGGACCCGGTGCTCGACCCGGCCCAGATCCGGCTCCAGGAAAAGCTCCGGCCGCCCTTATCCCGGCCCCACACCGAGCTGCTCACCGCGGAGGAAGCCCCGGCCCTCGGCGTGTACCTCTTCGGGACGGACGACCTGGGGCGGGACGTGTTCGCGCGCATGCTCCAGGGCTCCTGGGTGTCCCTCACGGTGGGGTTCGTGGCCGTGGGCATCTCGGTCCTGCTGGGGATCCTCATGGGAGGCATCGCCGGCTACTTCGGCGACCGGATCGTCCGGACGGACCGTTTCCTGGCGGTCTTCCTGGCCGGGGCCGGCGTGGTGGTCATGACGGCCGGCTCGCAGGCCTTGGGCATCGCGATTTTGGCCGGGGCCGTCGCGTGGATCGCCCTGGGCTCGCGGATTCCGCGCAGCGCGGTTCTGGGCGGCGTCTCCCTGGACACCCTGATCATGCGCTTCGTGGACATCATGCTCTGCTTCCCGAGCTTCTTTCTCATCCTCACGGTGGTGGCGCTCCTCCCGGCGAGCATCTACAACATCATGATCGTGATCGGGCTCACCAGCTGGATGGGGGCCGCCCGGTTCGTGCGGGCGGAGTTTCTCTCGCTCCGGGAGCAGGACTTCGTGACCGCGGCCCGGGCCCTGGGCGTGGGCGACTGGCGGATCATCTTCCGGCACATGATCCCCAACGCCGTGGCCCCGGTCCTGGTCTCGGCCACCATCGGCATCGCCACGGCCATCCTCACCGAGGCCGGGCTGAGCTTCCTGGGCTTCGGGGTGCCGCCGCCCCACGCCACCTGGGGGAACATCCTGTCGGACGGCAAGCGGTTCATCTTCGACGCGCCCTGGCTGACCTTCGTCCCCGGCACGGCCATCCTGATCGTGGTGCTCTCCTTCAACCTCTTCGGGGAAGGCCTCCGGGACGTGCTGAACCCCAAGCTGAGGGAGCGATGAGCGAGCCTCTCCTCTCCGTCCAGGACCTGCACGTCCACTTCCGGGGACGCCGCAATGTCGCCCGAGCGGTGGAAGGCGTCAGCTACGAGGTCCGGGAGGGCGAGACCGTCTGCATCGTGGGGGAGTCCGGCTGCGGCAAGACCGTCTCGGCCCTCTCCATCCTGGGCATCCTGCCCGTGCCTCCGGCGGAGATCCCCGAGGGCCGCATCCTGTTCCAGGGGAAGGACCTCCTCCGGATGGACCCGGAAACGCTGCGGGGGATCCGGGGCAACCGGCTGTCCATGGTCTTCCAGGAGCCCATGACCTCCCTGAACCCGGTCTTCAAGATCGGCGACCAGCTCCGGGAGGCCGTCCTGGCCCACCGCCCCATGGAGGAGAAGGCCCTCGAGGAGCGATGCGTCTCCCTTCTCCGGGACGTGGGCATTTCCTCTTCGGCCGAGCGCCTTCAGGACTACCCCCACCAGCTGAGCGGCGGCCAGCGCCAGCGCGTGATGATCGCCATGGCCCTGGCCTGCGATCCCGCCCTGGTCATCGCCGACGAGCCCACCACGGCCCTGGACGTCACCATCCAGGTCCAGATCCTGAACCTGTTCCGGGACCTCCAGCGGGAAAAGGGGCTCTCGCTCCTCTACATCACCCACGACCTGGGCGTGGTGGCCCAGATCGCCGACCGGATCTACGTCATGTACGCCGGGATCATCGCGGAACAGGGCACCGCCCGTCAGATCTTTCACGAGCCGCGGCACCCTTACACCATGGGGCTCCTGGCCTCCCTCCCCTCCCGGATGCGGCGGGGCGCCTCGCTCCACAATGTCCCCGGCGCGGTGCCCGACCCGGCCCAGAAGCCTCCCGGTTGCCCCTTTCACCCGCGCTGCCCCGCCGCGGAGGCCTCCTGCACCCGGGGGCTCCCGGGCCTGTGCGACTGGGGGGAGGATCACCTCGCCCGCTGTCCGGTCACCTGCGCCGACCCGGACAAGGAGGTGTGGCCATGAGCCCGCAATCTGCGTCCTCCGAGCCGGTCCTCCAGGTCGAGGGGCTGGTCAAGCACTTCCCGGTGCAGCGCGGGTTCTTTCAGCGGACCGTGGGGCACGTCAAGGCGGTGGACGGCGTGGACCTGCTCCTGGAGCCCGGGAAGACCCTGGGGCTCGTGGGGGAGAGCGGCTGCGGCAAGTCCACTGTGGGACGGCTCGTCCTCAAGCTCCTGGAGCCCGACCGGGGCCGGATTCTCTACCGGGGGGGCGACATCACGGGGTACGACCGCTCCGCCATGGCCGCCCTGCGGAGGGAGATGCAGATCATCTTCCAGGACCCCTTCGGCTCCCTCAACCCGCGAATGACCGTGGGTCAGGCCATCGAGGAGGGTCTCCGGGCCCTCGGCATGAAGCGAAGGCCGGCGCGCACCGACCGGGTCCGGGAGCTCCTCCGACTGGTGGGCATCGATCCATCGGCCTCGGACCGATACCCCCACGAGTTCAGCGGTGGACAGCGACAACGGGTCGGCGTGGCCCGCGCCCTGAGCGTGGAGCCCACCCTGGTGGTCTGCGACGAGCCGGTCTCGTCCCTGGACGTCTCCATTCAGGCGCAGATCATCAACCTTCTCGAGGACCTCCAGGCCCGCATGGCGTTGAGCTACCTCTTCATCTCCCACGACCTGAACGTGGTGGGGTACATCAGCGACGCGGTGGCCGTCATGTACCTCGGCCACATCATGGAGACCGCCCCGGCGGACGCCCTCTTCGACGACCCACGCCACCCCTACACCCGGGCCCTCCTGGCCGCGGTGCCCGTGCCGGACCCGGATCAGCGGGCCGAACGGAAACCCTTGGGCGGGGACGTCCCCAGCCCGTTCAACCCGCCCCCAGGCTGCAAGTTCCAGGGCCGCTGCCCGCTGGTGGAGGATCGATGCCGGGAGCAGGAGATCGCCTTCTACGAGGCGGGACCAGGACACCGGGTACGGTGCTGGAAGGTGATGAACGGGTGAGTTTTTCCTTGACTTTCACGCTCGAATTATTACCCTGAAGGTTCGTTGGGGGATCGTATAAGGGCAATACGACGGGTTCTGGCCCCGTTAATCGAGGTTCGAATCCTCGTCCCCCAGCCAAGCGCAAAACCCCGCTCCCGGGCGGGGATTTTCATACGTGGTCCCATCGTCTAGCGGTCTAGGATATCGGCCTCTCACGCCGAAGACACGGGTTCGAGTCCCGTTGGGACTACCAGAAAACACCTAAACCCCTGAAACTCCTCAATTGGATCAGGGGTTTTTTTATTGGATTTTGTGGGATTCCAGGTACCGCCTGTGTCAGGGTAGTTGTCCCAAACGCCCATGACCGGCGCTCGGCTCCTGGTCACCCCCGCTGATGACAACCGGTGTTTTCGTAGGGCGGGGTTTTACACCCCGCCGTGCTTGTCGC